>Ga0307978_1000726_pt1 | contig 26560 bp, 24 predicted proteins | sample OrgLakmetage1056_FD_203151 | JGI IMG/M metagenome (GOLD analysis project Ga0307978, IMG submission 203151) | Saline water microbial communities from Organic Lake, Antarctica - #1056 | ecosystem: Environmental > Aquatic > Non-marine Saline and Alkaline > Saline | place: Antarctica: Organic Lake...
GATGGCATGATTCCCTGTCATTCCGAGCGCTTCTCGGCCGATGTCGTGGCCCGGCTCGACCCCCGGCTCAAGGTTGTCGCCAATCACTCGGTCGGTGTCGATCACTGCGATCTCGACGCGCTCAAAGCGTCATGGACGTTCTGACGGGGGAAGGGCTAGGCGATTTGGACCTTGCCGCTGTGGCGGTCTTGGCAGTGCCCCTGTGGGCAATTCCTGCCGACCAACGGGCAACCGTCGCACGTCTGTGCGAACACCCATAACGAACTCCGCAAGAGTGCCTCAACTGCCGTCCCTTCGGGGGCGGCTTTTTTGCGCCTACATCGTAGTTATTTATTTAATTGCATTCCTGACCGCGAGACGTAATGCGATGAAACGTGCAAACCAACCTACCACGCCCCAGAACAAAGCAATAAGCACAAACACAATGCTAGGAGCGAAGTGAGGCACGTCACGCACCAGCCAACCTATCACGACGTTTAATACGCCGAATCCTGCGGCCCACATCATCGCACGGCGAAACGAACGAGCAAAAATACCGGACAGAAGCCCGCCAATGCCCCCAATATCAAGCGACATTGCAAGAAATATAACGACTGCGTTCATTGGCTCTTATCCTTTCTGCGCGTTCTACCGAAGCGTCTTCCTATCCTATGAATATCAGGGGCCGCTAAGAAACCGATAACACCGCCGATTACCGCAAACACGATTAGACCCGAAACACCACCGAATGCGCCGACAATACCCGTGCCCGCGCCTAGAAAAGCGCCGATCAATGCACCAACGAATGTCCAAATCAGCCTACCGAACATGCAATGCCCCCTAACTCATTGAAGTGTCTACATGCGTATGCAGCGCGGGCCAATCCCAGAAGCAAGGCTTGGTTATTGTCCGTAAGGGTGTGCCGGGTGCGAAATGCGGTCACGTCTTCGTGAGCGTTCGCGAGGCTTTCAGGTGTTCATGCGCTTGCATTAGAGAATGTATAGAAATCCAGTGTCCTAAAATTCTCTATATAGATCAATAACTTGCAAGGATAAGTGGCAGCCCGTAGGGGAGTCGAACCCCTCTTTCCAGGTTGAAAACCTGGCGTCCTAACCGATAGACGAACGGGCCAGCTGCACATGGGGTGACTAGGCAAAACCCGCGAAGCGCGCAAGAGGGTTTTTGAAAAAACATCCCCGCAGCCGCCGGAAAATCGATGTTGCGTGTCAAATTGCCGGGGCCGCATCCTCGAGCCGCAGCTGAACCGAGCGGCGACCACCCCATGTGTTGATCTCCAGCCGTCCGGCAAGATGAAACCGCGTGCCTTCATGGCCTGCAAGGGCCGGCCCGAGCGGTGTGTCGAAGGCACCGAAGGCAATCGCGTCAAGGCTTGCCCCGAAGCCGTCGGTGATGCGCAGCTTGAGATGGGCGTCGCCCAGTTGCCGCGCGAAGGTGATCTGGCTGTCGGCAAAGACGAAACGCGGCCCCGGCGCGCCTGCGCCGAAGGGGCCCGCCGCCTCGATCTGCTCGATCGCCTCGATGGTGGCCGCACGCGGCGTCAGCAGCCCGTCGAGCCGCAGATCGGCCGGGCCGATGCGATCCGCGCCCTGTTTGGCGAGCAGCTCGGTCAGGCGCGCCATGGCGGGCTCCAGCTGGTCGCGGGCCACGGTCAATCCGGCCGCCATCTTGTGCCCGCCCCCCTTGATCAGCAGGCCCTCGGCCGCAAGCCGCTGGATCGACGCGCCGAGATCGACGCCCGAGACCGAGCGGCCCGATCCCTTGCCTTCGCCGCCGTCCAGACCGATGACGATGGCGGGCCGGTTGAGGCTCTCCTTGAGGCGGCTTGCGACGATGCCGACGACGCCGGGATGCCAGCCTTCGCCCGCCGCCCAGACCAGCGCCGCATCCGATCCGCGCGCCTTGGCCTGTGCCATGGCGTCCTCGCGCACCTGCGCCTCGACCTCGCGCCGTTCGGTGTTCAGAAGGTCGAGCCGTTCGGCCATCGCGCGCGCCTCCTGCGCATTGTCGCAGGCCAGCAGACGTGCGCCGAGATCGGCCTTGCCGATGCGACCGCCGGCATTGACGCGCGGTCCCAGCAGGAACCCGAGGTGATATGCATTGGGGGCCGCATCCATGCGCGCCACATCCGCGAGCGCCACCAGACCGGGGCGTTCACGCCGGGCCATGACATGCAGGCCCTGCCGGACGAAGGCGCGGTTGACGCCGATCAGCGGGGCGACATCGGCCACCGTCGCCAGCGCCACGAGATCGAGGCTGGCCATCAGGTCCGGACCTTCGCGGCCTGCCTCGCGCAACTGACGCCCGGCTTCGACCAGCATCAGAAACACCACCGCCGCCGCACAGAGATGCGCCAAATCGCCGGTCTCGTCCTGCCGGTTGGGGTTCACGACGGCAAGTGCGGGTGGCAGCGTCTCACCGCCCAGATGGTGATCGAGCACGATGACCTCCGCGCCCTTGGCGGCGGCGAGCGCCTCGTGGCTGAGCGTGCCGCAATCCACGCAGACGATCAGGTCATGGCGCGCCGCAAGCTCGGCCATGGCGGGCGGGTTGGGGCCGTAGCCCTCGTCGATCCGGTCGGGGATGTAAAGCGTCGGCTCGGGCGCGCCCATCCGGCGCAGCCAGTCGATCAGAAGGGCTGCGGAGGCCCCGCCATCGACATCGTAATCGGCAAAGATCGCGATGCGCTCCCCGGCCCGGACCGCGCGCAGGAACCGACCTGCTGCACATTCCATGTCGCGCAGACCGCGCGGGTCGGGCAACAGATCGCGCAGGGTAGGCGCAAGATAGGCCGCGGCGTCACCCGATGCCACGCCAAGCCTGGCAAGCGTCTGGCACAGTGCGCGGGGCAAGGCGCTGCCCTGGGCCATCGCCTCGGCCTGTCGGTCGGTCTCGATCCCCGGCCCGATCCAGCGCCGCCCGGTCAGCGAGCATTCCACGCCGAGAAAGGCCGTCACTGCCCGTATCCCCTTCTTCCTGGTCCAAATACCCCCGGGGGTCGCCAGAGTTGCGCCAATGGTCCGAGCGACACTGGCGACGGGGCAGCGTCCCCGCCTGTCCCGGTCTCAGTCACGCTTGCTGCGATAGATCATCCGCCGCAACGATCCGGTGCGCGAACGCATCAGCACGGTTTCGGTCTCGATATATCCCGGGCGGCGTTTCAGACCCGACACGACAGAGCCGTCGGTGACCCCGGTGGCGGCGATGATCACCTGATCGGTGACCATGTCGTCGCGCGCATAGACGCGGTCGAGATCGGTGATGCCGGCCTTGGCGGCGCGGGCGCGTTCCTCGTCATTGCGGAAGGTCAGCCGTCCCCAGATCTGCCCGCCCATGCATTTGAGCGCCCCGGCCGCCAGAACGCCCTCTGGCGCACCGCCGAGACCCATATACATGTCGATGCCGGTCATCTCGGACTCGGCGCAATGCATCACCGCCGCGATATCGCCATCGGTGATCAGAAAGACGGCCGCGCCCGTGCTGCGCAGATCGTCGATCATCTCCTGATGACGGGGACGTTCGAGCACGCAGACGGTGATATCCGACGGCTTGCAGCCCTTGGCGCGGGCCAGCGCCTCGACCCGCTCGCGCGGGCTCATATCGAGCGAGACGACATCCTTGGGAAAGCCCGGCCCGATCGCCAGCTTGTCCATGTAGACATCGGGGGCGTGCAACATGGTGTGGCGCGGGGCCATGGCGATGATTGTCAGCGCATTGGGCATGGCCTTGGCGGTCAGCGTCGTGCCCTCCAGCGGGTCGAGCGCGATATCCACGCCCGGCCCGTCGCCGGTGCCCACTTCCTCGCCGATATAGAGCATCGGCGCCTCGTCGCGTTCGCCTTCGCCGATGACGACGACGCCCTGGATCGGCAACATGTCGAGCTGTTCGCGCATCGCGTTCACGGCGGCCTGATCCGCCGCCTTCTCGTCCCCGCGTCCGATCAGATCGGCACAGGCCAGTGCCGCCTGTTCGGCCACGCGGGCCAGTCCGAGCGACAGGGTGCGATCGTTGAAATCCGAAGGGTCAGTCATGGCAAATTCCTTTTGAATCAGTGCCTTTTAGAGCCGCGCCGCGGCACGGGCGTTCAGACGGTTTCAATCCGCAAGGCGACCGGGTCGCCCGCCAGCACGTCGAGCCGGCGGATGCCGGTCAGCGCCGTGTCGAGCGCTTCGCGGTTGGTCTTGTGGGTCACGATGAGAACGGGTGCAGTGGTGTTGTCATGGCCATACTGGCGCATCCGGTCGATGGAGATCCCCGCCTCGCCGAGGATCGTGGCGACCTTGGCGAGCGCGCCGGGCGTGTCGAGGATCGACATGCGCAGATAATAGCGGGCGGGTGTCGCGCTTGTCGCGCGCACGCAGGGTTTCAGCGATGTCGCCGGCTGCCCGAAGGTCGACACGCGCGTGCCGCGCGCGATGTCCATCACGTCGCCGAGCACCGCGCTCGCCGTCGGCCCCATGCCGGCGCCCGGGCCGCGCAACACGATCTGGTCCACCTGATCACCTTCCAGCACGACCATGTTGGTGCCGCCCTCGAGCTGCCCGAGCGGGCTGTCGGCGGGCACGAGACACGGCGACATGCGCTGTTCCAGCCCGCGTCCCGTCATCTGCGCGACGCCCAGAAGCTTGATCCGGTACCCCATGTCGCCGGCGCGGCGGATATCGTCGAGCGTGATGCTCTGGATCCCCTCCAGCACGATCCCCTCGAAGTCCACCTGACAGCCAAAGGCGATGGCCGACAGCAGCGCCAGCTTGTGACCCGCGTCGATGCCGCCGACGTCGAGATTGGGGTCGGCTTCGAGAAAGCCCAGCTTGTCGGCCTCCTCGAACAGCGCGTTATAGCCCTGCCCCGTCGCCTGCATGCGCGTCAGGATATAGTTGCAGGTGCCGTTCATCACCCCGACAATGCGGGTGACCTCGTTGCCGGCCAGACCTTCGGTCAGGGTCTTGACCACCGGGATGCCGCCGGCGACGGCCGCCTCGAAGCGGATGACGCAGCCGGCCTCTTCGGCGGCCGTGGCGAGCGCCTGCCCGTGATGGGCAAGCATCGCCTTGTTGGCCGTCACCACGTCCTTGCCCGCGGCGATGGCGGCCTCTGCGGCGGCCTTGGCCGGGCCATCCGAGCCGCCCATCAACTCGACGAAGACATCCACATCGTCACGCCGCGCAAGGGCTACGGGATCATCCTCCCACGCGTAGTCCGAGATCGTCACACCGCGATCCTTGTCGCGGGTGCGGGCCGAGACGGCGCTGATGGTGATCGGACGCCCGGCGCGCGACGCCAGCAGTTCGGCCTTTTGCTGGACGATTCGCACGACACCTGTGCCGACGGTGCCCAGACCGGCTATGCCGATGCGCAGGGGGGGGGTCATTGCGGTCTCCGATCGTCGCTTTGCCGAGGTTGATCGGGGATGTAACGGGTTCGCATCGGCCTTGCAACGCGCAGTCCGCACGATTGCGCGGTGTTTTTCACCGGACCACGCCGGTTTGCATCCTGTCTCGGGTCGCGTCGTCGATCACCGGCGCGTCGAGCCGCGCCGCGCGGGCGCGCAAACGCGCCGCGCGCGCCTCCGTCGGCGCCGCATCGCGCGCCTCAGCGGAGGGCGGTGGAACGCTCCCGGTGATCCGATCCGCCGGGATCAGCACCGGATAGGCGGCGTCGCGTTGTGTTCGCGCGATGTCGTCGGACAGAGGCGGCACATCGCTGCATCCCGCAAGCGCTGCGATGGCAAGGGCGGCGATCACCGGACGGGATGAGGTGCGCATATGCGTGCTGTCCTCGGGAAACTGGCCTGATGCGGTCATGCCACGGTCGCGTGGTCCGGGCAAGGCCGGGCGCATCGGGGGCTTTGATCTGAACGGATGTTCAGTTAGCCTTGAAGGATGGCGCGCACGCAAGGCTCTCACTCGGATATCACCGGCCCGCGTCTGCGCACCGTCGCACTTGCGCTGTTCGCACGCCACGGTTTTGCCGCCGTGTCGATGCGCCGGATCGCCGGCGAGGTGGGGGTTCAGGCCGGCGCGCTTTACAATTACACGCCGGACAAGCAGACGCTGCTGTTTGATCTGATGCGCGGCCATATGGAGGATTTGCTGGCTGAATGGGACCGGCAGGCCCCAATGGGCGATGCTCTGGAGGCGCTCGAGGCGTTCACGCGCTTTCACATCCGTTTCAACACGCGGCGCGCGGATGCGGTGTTCGTCTCCTACATGGAGTTGCGCAATCTCACGCCGGACAATTTTGCGGTGATCGAGGGGCTGCGGCGCGACTACGAGACGCGTCTGGAGGCGATCCTGCGCCGCGGCGTACAGGAAAAGGTCATGGCCGTGGCCGAACCGCGCATCGCCAGCATGGCGCTGATCGCGATGGTGACGGGGGTGAACACCTGGTTCCGCGAGCGCGGGCGGCTTTCGCTGGCGCAGGTCGAGGCAGTCTATTGGGACATGGTGCGCAAATCGGTGGCGCAGTGATCCGGCGCGGCGGTCCCGACGCGGGACCCTGCCGTGGTGCCGGGCCTGCTGCGGTCTCGCCGACCAACAGAATTTTCAAAAAATTCCGTAGAAGAAAATTTTAAATTTTCTTGTCTGTCTCCACGGCCACTGACGCTGACACTGCCGATTTCAGCCCTGCGCCGCCCAGATATAGGCCGCATAGCCCACCAGCATCGCCACGCCGACGCCGCGCCCGATCACCGGGCGGGTGACCAGAAGAACGCACAGAACCAGCGACACCGCGATCAGCACCGGCAGATCGAAACTCAGGAACCGCGACGCCACCGGGATCGGCGTGATCAGCGCCGTCACCCCGAGAATGCCCAGCAAGTTGAATATGTTCGAGCCGACAATGTTGCCGATGGCGATCTCGGACTGGCGGCGCAGTGCCGCGATCAGCGAGGTCGCAAGCTCTGGCAGCGAGGTGCCGACGGCGACGATGCTGAGGCCGATGAACGCCTCGGATATGCCATAGCCGCGCGCGATCGCGACCGCGCCATCGACCAGAAAGCGCGCGCCCAGCATCAGGGCCACGAGACCGCCCGCCACCCACAAGGCCGAGACCAGCAGAGAGGACGGCGCGGGCACGCCCTCTTCCTCGATCACGGCCACGCCGGGCTTGAGGTACGCCCAGACCAGATAGCCCGCCAGACCGGCCACCAGCAGCGCCCCGGACAGCCGCCCCACCTGCCCGAGATAGAAGATCGGCACCAGCACCAGTGCCGCCGCCATCATCACCGCGGTGTCGCGGCGCAGGGTCGCCCCGATGACCCTGATCGGCCAGACGAGCGCCGAAAGGCCGACGATCAGCAGGATGTTGGCGATGTTCGAGCCCACGATGTTGCCAAGCGCAATGTCCGGCACGCCGCGCCATGCGGCCTCGACCGACACCAGAAGTTCTGGCGTCGAGGTACCGAATCCGACCACCGTCAGACCGATCAGCAGCGGCGGGATCGCCATGCGCCGGGCGATGCCGACACTGCCGCGCACCAGAAATTCACCGCCAAGAAAAAGGCCGGTCAATCCGGCCAGAAGATACAGATAATCCACGCCACTTTCCTTCCGGGGCGGTTGAGTCGCCCCGGAAGGATACATGGTATGCGCACGGACCGGCGTGCAAGACACGCATCGAAATAAAGGCCCGGGCCTCGGCCTCCCCGGAACCTCATGCGCGTGTCGGGGCAGCCCTTGCATGACGGCCCGGTATCACCTTCGCCTCACGGTCAGGTGACCGGCGGGGCGGTTACATCGCGGCGCGCGTCAGCTTAACTTCGGATCACGAGAAACAAAGGAGGTTTTCATGACTGCCGAATACAAGACGGACGCAACGCCCGTGACCGACGATCAGGCCGATGGCCTGGGCAAGGAGTTGCTGGATGGCGCACGCGAAAAACTGGGCTTCGTGCCGAACATGTATCGGGGCATGGCCATCAATCCGGGGCTTTTGTCCACATATCTGCACGGCTACGACCATTTCCGCACGCAGGCCAACTTCACCCCGCCCGAACAGGAGGTGGTGTTTCTGACCGTGTCGCTGGCCAATGGCTGCGATTATTGCATGGCGGCGCATTCGATGCTGGCGCTCAACGTCTCGAAGCTGTCCGAAGATCACACGCAGGCGCTGCGCGACGGCAAGTCGCTCGATGATCCCAAGCTGGAGGCGCTGCGCGGGTTCACCCATCACATGTGGCAGACGCGCGGCCTGCCGAGCAAGGCCGAGGCCGAGGCGTTCAAGGCGGCGGGCTATTCAGACCAGCACGTGCTGGAGATCATTCTGGCGCTCGCCGTCAAGACGATCAGCAACTACGCCAACCACGTGAACCACACCGAGGTGGACGATGCGTTCGCCCCCTATGCGGTGGACAAGACCGTGAAAGCCGCCTGATCCGGATCAGGCGCTGTCCTCGGTGCCTGCGTCCCGGCTGACATCATCCGGGGCGTCACCGGCTGCGCAGAACAGCTCGTAGACCACTTCGAGCACGCGGCGCGGCCGCTCGTCGGCAAGGCTGTAATAGATGGCCTTGCCCTCGCGGCGGGTGGTCACCAGCCCTTCAAGCCGCAGGCGCGACAATTGCTGCGACACCGCGGCCTGCCGGGCCGACAGAAGCGTTTCCAGCTCGGTCACCGATTTCTCGCCCGACACCAGATGGCACAGGATCAGCAACCGTCCCTCGTGGCTGATCGCCTTGAGGAAAGTCGCCGCCGTGGTCGCGTTTTCGACCATGCGGTCCATCTCTTCCTGGCTGGTCGAGTCGTCGAGTACGGGAAGCGGCATGACTGGTCGATTTCTCTGTTGTGGTGATGTGCTCATAAGATGTTTCGCACCGGCCTGCAAAACAAGTCCGCAGTTCCGCGCAAAAAATCCCGCCTGCGTGACACGCAAACCCGCGACCGGCCTCCCGGTTGCCACAAATTCATGCGATGCCCTTGCAGCCCTACGGGCGCAACACTAAGACTCCTGCAGCGCGAAGGTCGGCAGATGCCGGCCGATTTTGAAAACCGGACCCACAGCGCCGGGCAGCAAAGCAGGCAGGCCACGATGAACGATCCCCAGGAAATCTACATGAACACCCTCGTGCCGATGGTCGTCGAGCAGACCAGCCGGGGGGAACGATCCTACGACATCTTCTCGCGCCTGCTGAAAGAGCGCATCATCTTCGTGAACGGGCAGATCCATGATGGCATGTCGAGCCTCGTGGTGGCGCAGCTTCTGCATCTGGAGGCCGAAAACCCGAAGAAGGAGATATCGATGTATATCAACTCGCCCGGCGGGTCGGTCATCGCCGGGATGAGCATTTACGACACGATGCAGTATATCAAGCCCAAGGTCTCCACGCTGGTCTGCGGTCTGGCGGCCTCGATGGGGTCGGTGATCGCCCTTGGCGGTGAAAAGGGCCTGCGGTTCTCGCTGCCCAACTCGGAATTTCTGGTCCATCAGCCGTCAGGCGGCAGCCAGGGCACCGCGGAAGACATCCTGATCCAGTCACGGCATATCGAACAGACGCGCGAGCGTTTCTACCAGCTTTACATGCGTCATACCGGTCAGGACTACGACACGGTGCGCCTCGCGCTGGACCGCGACAAGTGGATGACCCCCGAAGAGGCGAAGGAATGGGGTCATGTCGATGAAATCGTGAGCAAGCGTGTGAAGCCCGAGGACGAAGATAAATAACCCGTGATCGGCTCGCGCGTTGATCAGGCATTTTCGCATTGTGGTGTTTTCCTGCCTGACTTAAGCTGGCCGGACACAGGATTGACAGAGCAAAGGCCCGACCGGGCCGCATGACCGAATGGCGGCTCAGGGTCTGAAAGGTACGTGATGGCGAACAATTCCGGCAGCGACAGCAAGAACACGCTCTATTGCAGTTTTTGCGGCAAGAGCCAGCACGAGGTGCGAAAGCTCATCGCCGGCCCGACGGTGTTCATCTGCGACGAATGTGTCGAACTGTGCATGGACATCATCCGCGAAGAGACCAAGGGCGGTGGAATAAAGTCCAGCGAGGGCGTGCCGACCCCGCAGGACATCTGCAAGGTGCTGGATGACTACGTGATCGGCCAGGCGATCGCCAAGCGCGTTCTGTCGGTCGCGGTGCATAACCACTACAAGCGGCTCGACAATGCCGGCAAAAGCGATGTCGAACTCAGCAAGTCGAACATCCTGCTGATCGGGCCGACCGGCTGCGGCAAGACGCTTCTGGCGCAAACGCTGGCGCGGATCCTCGATGTGCCGTTCACCATGGCCGACGCGACCACGCTGACCGAGGCCGGCTATGTCGGCGAGGATGTGGAGAACATCATTCTCAAGCTGCTGCAATCGTCGGAATACAATGTCGAACGCGCACAGCGCGGTATCGTCTATATCGACGAGGTCGACAAGATCACCCGCAAGTCCGAGAACCCCTCGATCACCCGTGATGTCTCGGGCGAGGGTGTGCAACAGGCGCTTCTGAAGCTGATGGAAGGCACCGTCGCCGCCGTGCCGCCGCAAGGCGGGCGCAAGCATCCGCAGCAGGAGTTTCTGCAGGTCGACACCACCAATATCCTGTTCATCTGCGGCGGCGCCTTTTCCGGTCTCGACAGGATAATCGCGCAACGCGGCAAGGGCAGCGCCATGGGGTTCGGGGCCGATGTGCGCTCGGACGATGAGCGCGGAATCGGCGAGGTCCTGACCGATCTCGAACCCGAGGATCTTCTGAAATTCGGTCTGATCCCGGAATTCGTTGGGCGCCTGCCGGTTCTGGCGACGCTCGAGGATCTCGACGAGGAGGCGCTGGTCACCATCCTGACGCAGCCCAAGAACGCCCTCGTCAAGCAGTATCAGCGCCTGTTCGAGCTGGAGGATGCCAAGCTGTCCTTCACCGAGGACGCGCTGAAGGCGATCGCCAAGCGCGCCATCGCGCGCAAGACCGGCGCGCGGGGTCTGCGCTCGATCCTCGAGGATATCCTGCTCGACACGATGTTCGACCTGCCCGGGCTGGACAATGTGGAAGAGGTCGTGGTGAACGAGGAGGCGGTCACATCAGAGGCCTCGCCACTGGTGATCTACGCGGATTCAAAGCCCAAGAAGAAAGAGGGCACGCACGCCGGCTGATGGCAGGCGACACTGTCGAAAAGACCTTCTGGCCCGTGCCACGCGCACGGGCCTTCTTTCATTGCGGCGGTCATCGCGCACGGCATCTCACATCACCAGTCCGCGGCGGATCAGGTTCGCCCCCGCGATCAGCAGGACCCAGAGCGTGGCCTTGCGGAAGGTCGCCTGATCGAACCTGTCCTGCAGCCAGAAGCCCAGCCAGACCCCGATCATGGCCGGCACCACGAGCCAAAACGACAGCGGCAGCGTGTCGATGCGCAGAACGCCCGAGCCGAGATGCGAGGCCAGCAGCACAACCGACCCAAGCGCGAAAATCACGCCCTGCACGCGCATCTGTTCGCGTTTCTCGGTGGCGCGCGCGGTGAGCATCGCCACGGTGGGTGGCCCCCAGATGCCCGAGACCCCGCCGAACAACCCGGCAAGCGCCCCCATCGCCGCCTCGCCCCGCACGCCGCCCTCGGCCACGACGCGCAGGCCCCGTCCCAGCAATGTGGCAAAGGCATAAAGCGTGATGAACACACCGATGATCAGGAACAGGGTCGCGGGCGGCAGAACGGGCACCAGTTGCGCCGAGGCCAGCATGACCAGCCCCCCGGTCACCAGAAACACCGTGTAGCGCCGCATCGACGCCAGTGCGGCGCGCGGCCCCTGCCGCAGGGCTTGCCACAGGTTCGTCACCAGCGTCGGCAGAATCAGCCCGGCCAGCGCCAGATCGGGCGACATCATCGTGCTCAGCCCCGCCATCAGCATCATCGGCATGGCAAAGCCGACAACACCCTTGACCACGCCGGCCAAAAACGCCAACCCTGTCGCGAAAATCCAGACCCATTGCGGGACGATATCGAAAAAGAATTCCATGCCCGGTGGTTAGCACAGCATCACGACGCCCGCACATGGAAAAGAGCACGCAACTTTCGAACAAAAACCTGCGACAATTGGCAGAATTGTTGTGCTGCGCTTGCGAAATAGATAAAAGCCTCGAAACAGTTGAGAAGGAGCCGACCCATGGCACATGACGGACAGGATATTGCAATGAACCAACCGGTCATCCTGCGCGACCTTCTGGCGCTGACAGGCTCGGCCCTGAATCCCGCAGAGGCGCTGCTTGGGCGCGCCACGGCGTCGGTGGCCGAAATGGTGACGGTCGACGGGCGCGTCTCGGGCACCGCCATCGAGGCCAACCAGACCGCCGCGCACGGGCTTGCATGGCTGGCGACCTATGTCGAATCCCTGCGCCAGATGCAGACATGGGCCAAGGGGCTCGACGGTCAGGAGCAGTTCGGCGAGATGGAACAACTGATCCATCAGATCGCGTTCGGCGAATATCTCAACCAGATCGCCGGCGGGATCCCGATGAACCAGGGCGAGATCGTGCGCCTGCAGGACATGGGTCTTGCCGCCGATGATGCCGCCATGGCGATGAACCCGGCCGCAACGATGCTGATGCAGGCCGGCAACACGCAAGGCGCCCGCACCCGGCTGGTCGAGCTGATGCAGGAACGCTCCGCCGAGGCCACGGTGGGCCGCACCGGTCTCGACGAAGAGCTGGAAATGATCCGCGAACAGTTCCGCCGCTTCGCCATCGACAAGATCGAGCCTTACGCGCATGACTGGCACCTCAAGGACGAACTGATCCCGATGGAGATCATCGACGAGCTGGCCGAGATGGGCGTGTTCGGCCTGACCATCCCCGAGGAGTATGGCGGGCTCGGCATGTCCAAGGCGTCGATGTGCGTGGTCTCCGAGGAACTCAGCCGCGGCTATATCGGCGTGGGCTCCCTGGGCACCCGGTCCGAGATCGCCGCCGAACTGATCCTCGCCGGCGGCACCGAAGAGCAGAAACAGAAATGGCTGCCCGAGCTTGCCAGCGCCGAGACCCTGCCCACGGCGGTGTTCACCGAACCCAATACAGGATCAGACCTTGGCAGCCTGCGCACCCGCGCGGTCCGCGACGAGAACGGCGATTGGAAGGTGACCGGCAACAAGACCTGGATCACCCATGCCGTGCGCACCCGCGTGATGACGCTTCTGGCGCGCACCGTGCCCGACACCACCGACCACCGCGGCCTGTCGATGTTTCTGGCCGAAAAGACACCGGGCACCGAGGATGATCCCTTCCCGACCGACGGCATGACCGGCGGCGAGATCGAGGTGCTGGGCTATCGCGGCATGCAGGAGCACGAGCTTGCCTTCGACAACTTCCACGTCAAGGGCGAGAACCTGCTTGGCGGCGAGGAAGGCAAGGGCTTCAAGCAATTGATGGAAACCTTCGAGAGCGCCCGCATCCAGACCGCCGCGCGCGCCGTCGGCGTCGCGCAATCGGCACTAGACGTGGCGACGCGATACGCGCAGGACCGCAAGCAGTTCGGCAAGCCCCTGATCGCGTTTCCGCGCGTCAGCGGCAAGCTGGCGATGATGGCGGTCGAGATCATGATCGCCCGGCAGCTCACGTATTATTCTGCCTGGGAAAAGGACAACGGCCGACGCTGCGATCTCGAGGCCGGGATGGCCAAGCTTCTGGGTGCCCGCGTCGCATGGGCCGCGGCCGATAACGGCGTGCAGATCCACGGTGGCAACGGCTTTGCGCTGGAATACTCGATCAGCCGCATCCTGTGTGACGCGCGCATCCTCAACATCTTCGAAGGCGCCGCGGAGATCCAGGCGCAGGTCGTCGCCCGCAGGCTGCTCGGCTAAGACATCCGCCACCTTCGGAAATGCTTCAGAATATCGGCCCGGTGCCCTCTCCGGGCCGATATTTTTTTACGGCGCTCACAAGAAGGAGACACGACACCGCGGACCCGCCGCGTTGAAAGAGCCGGCGCTCGGGCCAAGATGTGCTCAAGGGGCACGCCGGACACGACAAGGGGCGCAATGGCATCATTCTGGAAACTCTCCGCTGCAGGCTTCGCCGCGACCGCGATCACCTATGGTCCGGCCCGCATGGGGTTCGGCCTGTTCCTGTCGGAGGTCCGGGATGATTTCGCGCTGTCCACCGGGCTGGCGGGGGTCATGTCCAGCCTCGGGTTTCTGGGGATGCTGATCGGGCTTGTCGTGGCCTATGCGACGCTGGCGCGTGCCGGACCGCGCCCGCCAGTCCTGCTGGGGCTGGGGCTGGCAACGCTCGGGACGGGTCTGGTGGCCACGGCCACGAGCCTGCCGATTCTGACACTCGGCGTCATGCTGGCCATGACAAGCGCCGGGTTTGCCTGGACGCCCTTCAACAATATCGTCAGCCGCCGGTTGCCCGACGAGACGCGACCCTCTGCGCTGGCGATCATCAGCACCGGAACCAGCCTCGGCATCGCCGCCGCCGGGGCCACCGCCCTCGCCGTGGGCCTGAGCGGCCTGCCCTGGCGGATGGCGTGGGGGGCGTTTGCCGCGGCGAGCGCGGTTGCCCTGCTGGCCAATATCTTTGCCCTGCGCGAGCCGTCCGGGCCGCTCGGGGCCAGCACCCCGATCGAGCCGTGGGGCACGTTGCTTCACAGATCGGCGATGCCGCTTTACGCCATCGCGCTTTCGTTCGGGACCACCACCGCGATCTACTTTTCCTTCGCGGCGGACCGGATCGAGCAGGCCGGCGGCGTGCCCGGCGTGCCAGCGGGAAGTTCGCCGGCGATCCTGTTCTTGGCGTACGGAATCTTCGGGCTGCTCGGCCTCGCGACGGGGCGCATCAAGGGGGTCACGGGCCTGTCGGCGCTGTTGCGGCTGCTGCTCGTCGGCTCCGCGCTGTCGCTGAGCCTCGTGGCGCTGATGCCGACATCATGGCCCGGCGTCGTCCTGTCGGCGGGCCTGCAGGGGATCTTCGTGATGATGATGAGCGCCATCCTCGCCTTCTGGTCGGAGCGGCTGTTTCCGCAGATGCCCGCGCGCAGCTTCACCGCGGCGCTGATCGCCGTCGCCATCGGCAGCGTGCTGGGTCCGGCGGTTGCCGGGACCCTGTCGGATCTCCGGGGGCCCGCGTTCATGTTCCTGACAACGGCGGTGCTGTCGATCACGACGATGCCGGTGATCCTGCCGCGCTTTGTTCAGGAACGCCCCGGCCCTGCGGTGTAGCGGTCGTCATTCCGCCGCTGTGATGCTCAGATGAAGCGGCGTCAGCCCATCGATTTCACCCCGCAGCACGTTGCCGGGCACGACCGGCCCGACCCCCGCCGGCGTTCCGGTATAGATCAGGTCGCCCGGCCCCAGATGGTAGTAGCGCGACAGATCCGCGATCACCTCTGGCACTGACCAGATCATGTCCGACAGATGCGCGTCCTGCCGCACCATGCCATCCACCGACAGTCGGATCGCCTGATCGCCGAGCGCCCCGAACGCATCCCTGCGGGTGATCGCGGCGATCACCGCCGACGCCTCGAAATCCTTGCCCAGATCCCAGGGCCGGCGCTTGTCCTTGGCGGCGGCCTGCAGATCGCGGCGGGTCAGGTCGATGCCGCAGGCATAGCCCAGAACGGCCTGCATCGCATCGGCCTCGGTCACCCGGAAGGCCGGCGCGCCGAGGGCCACGACCAGTTCCATCTCGTGATGACAGTCCTGCGTGCCCGGAGGATAGGCGATCTCGGTACCGCTCGGGCAGATGGCCTGCGCCGACTTGGTGAAATAAAACGGGGCGGCGCGATCCACCTCGTTGCCCATCTCGGCGGCATGGGCGGCATAGTTGCGCCCGACACAGAAGATGCGGCGCACAGGGTATGCGGCGCGCTCGTCGGCGAGGGGGACAAGCGGCGTGTCCGGGATGGGAAAAAGCGGGTCGGTCATGGGCGGCTCCGGCGCAAGGGGTCTGATCGCCCCGGTCTGCGATGCGCGCGAGGCGGCGTCAAGATGACGCGCGCGCGATCACCTCCTCGATGGCCGTGCCGATCAGAGCCAGACAGTCGGCGTCGGAAAACCGGTGATCCGCGCCCTTGACCAGCGTCAGCCGGATATCAGGCCCTGTCGCATGATCCAGAAGCGCCAGCGCCACCGAGATGTCCACATCCGCGTCGGCGGTGCCTTGCAGGAACCGCGCGGGAAACGGCAGATCGAGCGGCGTGCGCAGAACCAGATGATCGCGCCCGTCCTCGATCAGGCGGCGCGTGATGACATAAGGATCGCCATAGTCACTGGGCAAGGCCACCTGCCCGTCCGACACAAGCGCCGCGCGCTGCTCCGCGTCGAACCCGGCCCACATGGCATCTTCGGTGAAATCCGGCGCGGCGGCGACGGTGACGAGACCCGCGACCCGATCAGGCATGGCGCGCGCCAGCAACAGCGCGATCCAGCCCCCCATCGAGGAGCCCACGAGAATCTGTGGGCCTTCGGTGACAGCCTCGATCACCGCGCGCGCATCCGCCGTCCAGTCGCCGATCGACCCCTCGGTGAACGCGCCCGACGACGCCCCGTGCCCCGAATAGTCGAACCGCAGAAAGGCCCGGCCCGTCTCGCGCGCCCGGTCTTCCAGCCAGAGGGCCTTGGTGCCCTCCATGTCGGACTTGAATCCCCCGAGGAAAACGACACCCGGCCCGCTGCCCGGTGTCTGGCGGTAGCCGAGCCGGCGCCCCGCCGGCGTGGTCAGGTAGGATGGCCGCATGCGACCCTCTTTGATGTGTTCAAGTGATCATGCCGCGCATGTGGACAAGGCGCAAACGGGTTTTCACCCCGATGCGACTGGCACCTCGCATGCCGGTAACAAACCGCCTAACCGCCGATATAGGCCCCTCTGCGCGGACGGTAGAATACCTTTTGATTGTGCAGACGGCCCAGAAGATCATGGATGTGGCGCAGCGTCGTGTCATCGTCGGACGCGCTCTCGGCGGCCGGATCCGGCGCGCCCGCGTCGGTCACCACCCGGGCCGACAAATCGGACCGCTGCCGGTGCAGCGCCACCTCGATCAGGTCGATATCCGAAACGGTCAGGTCAAACTTCGAATTGTAGCCGGGCATGCGCGTTGCCTCCTTCGATGCGTATCGCTGTGACAGCCCTGCATGCGCGGATGCGGCGCAGGGACCTTTTCCGACCGTATACTCCCCATTCGCGACAGATCCAACGGTTTTTTCAAGCGCTGTCAGGTGGTTAATTCCATACCGTGGTATACCGCCATCCGCGCCCCTTGACGCCGCACCGAAGCCCGGGCATTAGGCAAGCCGACCCGCAACCGGGCGTTTCGTAGGCGCCAAACCGACGAGGACCCAGATTCATGGCCGACATCTCCCTGACATTTCCGGACGGCAATGCGCGCAGCTTTCATGCCGGGGTGACACCCGCCGAGGTCGCCGCCGACATCTCCGGCTCGCTTGCGAAAAAGGCGATCTCGGCGCATGTCGACGGGCAGCACTGGGATCTGCAATGGCCCGTGACCCGCGATGCCGCCATCGCGATCAACACGATGAAGGACGAGGCGCCGGCGCTCGAACTCATCCGCCACGATCTGGCGCATATCATGGCCCGCGCGGTGCAGGAAATCTGGCCCGAAGTGAAGGTCACCATCGGCCCGGTGATCCAGAACGGCTGGTACTATGATTTCGACCGGGCCGATCCGTTCACCCCCGAGGATCTGGGCCGCATCGAGACGAAGATGAAAGAGATCATCGCGGCCCGCGACCCGGTCACCACCGAAGTCTGGGAGCGGCCCCGCGCGATCGCGCATTACGAGGCCAAGGGCGAGCCGTTCAAGGTCGAACTGATCGATGCCATCCCCGGCGACGAGCCGCTGCGCATGTACTGGCACGGGAACTGGCAGGATCTGTGCCGCGGCCCGCACCTGCAGCATACAGGGCAGGTGCCCGCCGACGCGTTCAAACTGATGAGCGTGGCCGGTGCCTATTGGCGCGGCGACAGCAGCCGCCCGATGCTGCAACGCATCTATGGCGTGGCCTTTCAGAACCGCGACAAGCTGAAGGATTACCTCACCTTTCTGGAAGAGGCCGAGCGCCGCGATCACCGCAGGCTGGGCCGCGAGATGAACCTTTTCCACATGCAGGAAGAGGCCCCCGGTCAGATCTTCTGGCATCCCGATGGCTGGACGATCTACACCGCCCTGCAGGATTACATGCGCCGCCAGCAGATGCGCGGCGGCTATGTCGAGGTGAACACGCCGCAGGTCGTGGACCGCAAGCTGTGGGAGGCCTCGGGGCACTGGGACAAGTATCAGGACCACATGTTCATCGTCGAGGTCGACGAGGAACACGCCCGCGAAAAGGCCGTGAATGCGCTGAAGCCGATGAACTGCCCCTGCCACGTGCAGATCTTCAATCAGGGCCTGAAATCCTATCGCGATCTGCCGCTGCGCATGGCCGAATTCGGGTCCTGCGCGCGGTATGAGCCGTCGGGCGCGCTGCACGGCATCATGCGCGTGCGCGGCTTCACCCAGGATGATGGCCACATCTTCTGCAGCGAGGACCAGATCGAGGCAGAGACCGCACGCTTCATCGCCTTTCTGTCGCGGATCTACGGCGATCTCGGGTTTCACGACTGGACGATCAAGCTGTCGACGCGCCCCGAGAAACGCATCGGCAGCGATGAAAGCTGGGATTTCGTGGAAAAGGCCCTTGGCGATGCGTGCAGGGCGGCGGGCTACGCCTACGAGTTGCTCGAGGGCGAGGGTGCATTCTACGGGCCAAAGCTGGAATTCACCCTGACCGACGCCATCGGGCGCGACTGGCAATGCGGCACCTTGCAGGTGGATTCCAACCTGCCGGAACGGCTCGACGCGACCTATGTCGGGCAGGACGGCGCGAGGCACCGGCCCTATATGCTGCACCGAGCGACCCTTGGCAGCTTCGAGCGGTTCATCGGCATCCTGATCGAGGAACACGCGGGCCGCCTGCCCTTCTGGCTGGCACCGCGTCAGGTCGTGGTGGCCTCGATCACCTCGGACGCGGACGCGTATGTCCGCGAGGTGGCCGCGGCATTGACCGAACGCGGGATCCGGGCCGAGGCCGACACGCGCAACGAAAAGATCAATTACAAGGTGCGCGAGCATTCCGTCGGCAAGGTGCCGGTGATCCTCGCCTGCGGTCCGCGCGAGATCGAGGACCGCACGCTGTCGGTGCGCCGTCTGGGTGAAAAACAGACGCGTGTGCGCGGGCTCGACGAGATGGTGCAGGAGCTCGCCACGGAGGCCACGCCGCCGGACCAGAGATAGAGCTGGTCCGGCCGAGATTGGCCTTGACCGGACCTTCGACGCAGCAGCGCCAGCGCATGTCCGCGGGCAGGCGACCCGACATACGTTCAGAGCACTTTATCCCAGCCAAACCGAGAAAGCCCCAATCGACGCGCCAGCTTTGACAAATCGCCTGTCCGGGGGGCGGACATGCGATGGCGCTGCGGCGCGTCGCGCCGCGTATCGCGCCGGGGCTATAGCCTCGATGTCCGCGTCAGGCCACACCCCCGCCCCACGGCTCAGGCCGCCTGCGCGCGCGCGCCACCACCGCCGCGCCGCCGGCGGCCACCGGATTTGCCCTGCGGCTTGCCCGCGCCACCGCCGCCTGAATTGCCGCCGCGCCTGCGCGGCCCGGCCGGCCCACCGGGTTTCTTCGCGGTCGGATCGGGCAACACTTCCCAAGGACGGCCCGAGGCCACGGGAATGGTCATGCCCAGAACCTTCTGGATATCCTTGAACTCACCCATTTCCTCGGGCGCGCAAAAGGCGATGGCGGCGCCGTCACGCCCGGCCCGCGCCGTGCGCCCGATCCGGTGGACGTAATTGTCGGCCACATTGGGCAGCTCGAAATTGTAGACGTGCTTGACGTCGGGGATATCGAGGCCGCGTGCGGCCACATCCGTGGCCACAAGAACCTTGACCTGCCCGTCGCGGAACGCCTTGAGCGCGCGCTCGCGCTGGCCTTGGCTCTTGTTGCCGTGAATGGCGGCAACAGACAGCCCGGCCTGTTCGAGCTTGCGCGCCAGCTTATCGGATCCATGCTTGGTGCGGCCAAAGACCAGCGCCAGCTCGCCCTTGTGCTTGCGCAGCAGTTCGATCAGCAGATCGGGCTTGGCGGCCTTGGCGATGAAATGCACCTCTTGGGTGACCTTGTCGGCGGCCTTGCCCGGCGGGCTGACGGCGACGCGCCGCGGATTTTTCAGGTAGGTGCCGGCGATCTCTTCCATCTGCTTGGGCATGGTGGCCGAAAACAGCATCGTCTGCCGCTCGGCGGGCAAGAGCCCCGCGATCCGCCGCAATGCGTGGATGAAGCCCAGATCGAGCATCTGGTCGGCCTCGTCCAGCACGAGGAACTTTGCTGAATCGAGCCGCAGCGCGCGACGGTCGATCAGGTCCAAGAGCCGCCCCGGTGTCGCCACCAGGATATCCGTGCCCCGCTCCAGCCGCTTGATCTGCGGATTGATCGAGGCACCGCCGACCACGAGGTTGATCTTCATCGGGCTGTCCTTGACCAGCGGCATCAGCGCGTCACGGATCTGCCCGGCAAGCTCTCGCGTCGGCGCCAGTATCAGGCTGCGCACGGATTTCGGCGCGGGCTGGCCCGGCTCTTCCATCAGCGCGGTCACCAGCGGCAGACCGAACGCCATGGTCTTGCCGGTGCCGGTCTGGGCCAGACCCATCACGTCATGCCCGTTCAGGGCGTGCGGGATGGCGTGGGTCTGGATCGGCGTCGGCTCTGTGATGCCGATCTGGCCAAGCTTGCGGGTGAGCGATTGGGGCAGGCCCATCTCGTCGAATAGATTCAAAACGTATCCTTCCGGGGCGCACCGGATCGGTGGCCCGTTCATCGTGGTTGCACCCGCGCGCATGCAAGGGCCGAATGCCCCACGCACCGCAACAGATGTCTGGCCCCACGCGTGATATTGGGAACATATTGTCGATATTTCGTTAAGAAAGCCCCGTCGTTGCGGGGCCGTACTGCTCACGCGGCAGGAAATATCGCTTGTGAGGGATATGACGGGGCGCTGCGTGAAAGTCAAGCGCGGGCAAGCGCCCGTCCTTTCACTGCGGTGCACGGGATCTCGTCAACCTAGCGCACCATCCATGTGCCATCGGGCCAGAAGGCATGAAACGCGAAGGCGAACATAACGTCATGCGGCACGTCGCGCCCCTCGCGGTCGCGCACCCGGACATTGCCCACGTCGCGCCCGCGGGCGATGGTCGCCGTATCGAGCGCCGAGGCCTGCCCCGCTTCCCACGAGATCGTCACCCCCTGCTCGGTCACGCCGCCCTCCTCGCGGATACGGGTCAGCGGCCACGCGAAACCACCCACCCGCACGACGCGCATCAATGGCGGGATGCCATGCGGCGGGGTTTCGCCACTATAGAAAAACGGCTGGCTGGAACTGTCATACCCGGCATAGGGGTTGCGCCCGTAGGCGCGGTTGTAGTCCGGCTCGGCCATCACGAGCCCTTGCGGATTGCGCGATCTGAACGTGTCCCAGCTTTCCATCCAGCTTGGCAGGGAGCGCAGTTCGACACCGGTCATATCGCCGACGATGCCGAGGCCCACGGCCTGTTGCCACCAGCTTTGCGTCTCGCGGTCATACATGATCATGTCGGAATGGCGCAGCTTGCCCGAGACCCCGAAGCTGAGCACGCGGCCCGCGGCCCGCCGGTCGAAGGTCATGCCGGAATTGCACAGCGGGCAGAAGGTCACCGCCACCGGAATGCCGCCGATCCGGTCGTTCACGATCTCGTGCCATGTCAGATAGCGGATCGGATAGGCGCGCGGCGTCTGCCCGTCGATCTCGACGGTGATCACCGGCTCACGGTCCCCGATGCGCCGCTCGGAACTGGCGCGCAGGAAGCGCGGCGCGTCGATGGCCGGGATCCCGTCCCTGGGCGGGCCGCCCGAGATGACCTCGGACCAGTCGTCGAGGCTGGTGCGCGCGAAATTCGTCTCGGGCCACTCCGACCGCCACGCGGCCGGGTTCGCCTGCGCAACTCCGGCGATGAGGACGATGATTGCGACAATGCTGAACAGCCTGGTCATTCGGCCCCCCTCCCGCGATCTGGTATGCCTCAAAAAGATGCAGATCGCGCGGGCGGCGCACCAGACGCGCCCACGCACATGTGACCCCCTGTCATCGCGCCGCATCTGACAGAATGGCCCTTTCGCCGGATCGCCGTCCATGCGATAGGGACGTGCCAAACGAGATATCCATGGAGAACCGGAATGGAGATTCGCGAGGCGCTCACCTTTGACGATGTTTTGCTGGTGCCCGCGGCATCGAACGTGTTGCCCAACACCGCCGACACCCGCACGCGGGTCACGCAATCCATCAACCTCAACATTCCGCTGTTGAGTTCGGCGATGGACACCGTGACCGAATCAGGCATGGCCATCAGCATGGCGCAATCGGGCGGCATCGGGGTCATTCACCGCAATTTCACCGTCGAGGATCAGGCCCGAGAGGTGCGCCGGGTCAAGCGGTTCGAATCCGGTATCGTCTACAATCCCATCACCCTGCGCGCCGATCAGACGCTTGCCGATGCCAAGGCGCTGCAGGAACGCTACCGCGTCACCGGCTTTCCGGTGGTCGACGAGACGGGGCGCGTGGTGGGGATCGTCACCAATCGCGACATGCGCTTTGCCGAGGATGATGCGACCCCGGTGCGCGTGATGATGACCAGTGACAATCTCGCAATCCTGCGCGAACCGGCCGATCGCGACGAGGCCAAGAGCCTGATGAAGGCGCGCCGCATCGAGAAGCTGCTGGTCACCGATGCGGGTGGCAAGCTGACGGGGCTTCTCACGCTCAAGGATACCGAAACGGCGGTGCTCAACCCCACGGCCTGCAAGGACGATCTGGGGCGCTTGCGTGTCGCCGCGGCCTCGACCGTGGGCGATGCGGGGTTCGAACGCAGTCAGGCGCTGGTCGAGGCCGGGGTGGACATGATCGTGATCGATACCGCACATGGCCATTCCGAGGGCGTGTCGCGTGCCGTGGAACGCCTCAAGGGCGTGTCCAACGACGTGCAGATCGTCGCCGGCAACGTCGCCACCGCAGAGGCGACGCGCGCACTGATCGGCGCGGGCGCCGACGCCGTCAAGGTGGGGATCGGACCGGGCAGCATCTGCACCACGCGGATGGTGGCCGGTGTCGGCATGCCGCAGATGACGGCCGTCATGGATTGCGCGGCGGTCGCCGGCGACGTGCCGATCATCGCCGATGGCGGCATCAAGTTCTCCGGCGATTTCGCCAAGGCGATCGCCGCGGGCGCGTCCTGCGCGATGGTCGGCTCGATGCTGGCCGGTACCGACGAGGCGCCCGGCGAGGTCATCCTCTATCAGGGCAGATCGTTCAAATCCTATCGCGGCATGGGCAGCCTGGGGGCGATGGCGCGCGGCTCTGCCGATCGCTATTTCCAGGCGGATGCGGCCAGCGACAAGCTGGTCCCCGAAGGCGTCGAGGGACAGGTTGCCTACAAGGGCACGTCGGGCACGGTCATCCATCAGCTCGTCGGCGGCTTGCGCGCCGCCATGGGCTATACCGGCTGCGCCACCATCGAGGAGATGCGCCGCAACTGCAAGTTCGTGCGCATCACCGGGGCGGGCCTCAAGGAAGGCCATGTGCATGACGTCCAGATCACCCGCGAGTCTCCAAACTATCGGATTGGATAACAATAACTTATCTGGCAAACTTCAATGCCGGTCAGGCAGAACCGGACAGAACGAACCCAGAACTTGCCAACCTGTCAGTACGCAAGCTGGTGCATATCTGGATCGTCTTGCTGACCGATGAGAGATGACACTGCTTGAGTTGGTTGAACGGCAGGCCCATGTCGATCTGGTGGAATACCGAGGTTCCTTGGGCCCGCATCGCCAAACCGCTCGGCGCTTCGCTCGAGGCGTTCCCGGTCGTGTTCGGCTGGCGCGCTCGGATCAAGGCGCCCGCGGTTCAGACATGAACCGCCCGTCGAGCAGAATATCCCGGCAGTGACGCAACGCCAAGTCTGACAGCCGTCAGATCTGCCCGAAGTCAGGCGTTCTGGCGCACCCGCGCGCCGGTCCGGGCGAAAAACGGTTGACCGACAGACCGGATCGGACGATCTCCCGGCAGGTCGATGCGCATCGGCTGATGGCGTCGCGTGACGCGTGCGAATGTTCGACAGGCAGGAGGTGGTCCCGTGTCAACCCTTTCACCGAACCTGAAAGGCGCGCTGCTGGGTCTGCTGGGCTTTGCGGTTTTCGCGACGAACGATGTCGGCGTCAAGGTGCTGGGCCAGACCTACGCGCCGATCCAGACCCTCTTCTTTCTGGTGCTCTTCGGCTTTCCGGTCGCGCTGGTGATGTTGGTGAGCGACCCGACCGAGGCGAGCCTGCGGCCAAGGCGCCCGTTCTGGGTCGGGCTGCGGGTGGTCGGCTATCTCGTCAATTCGCTGTGTGGTTTCTACGCCTTCGCCGTGCTTCCGTTGGCACAGGTCTACAGCCTGCTGTTCACCGGTCCGCTGATGATCACCCTGCTCGCCGTGCCGATCCTGGGCGAGCGGTTGGGTGTGCAGCGCCTGGGGGCGCTTCTCGTGGGATTTCTCGGCGTCCTCGTCGTCCTGCGTCCAGGCGGGGACGCGGAGCTGGGGCTCGGGCACTTCGCGGCGGTCGGCGCGGCGTTCGGCAATGCGCTGGCCGCGGTCTCCGGCCGCAAGGTCGGAGACGTCGAGCGCAGCGCGGTCCTGCTGCTCTATCCCATGCTTGCGGCATTCGCGTTGTCGGGTCTGGCCCTGCCTGCGGTCTATCAACCCGTCCCGCTGGAAGACCTGGCGCTGTTCGCCCTCGTGGCGGCGCTGAACTTCGTGGCCACGCTGATCGTGATCTCCGCCTTTCGGAACGGCGAAGCGGCGGTGGTCTCGCCCATGAATTACAGCCAGATCCTGTGGGCGACCTTCTTTGGAGCGTTGTTGTTCGACGAGTTTCCGGACATGGTGACACTTCTGGGCAGCCTGATCATCATCGCCTCCGGTCTCTACATCGTCATGCGCGAACGGACCGGCGAGCGATCGATCATGCGCCCCGTGCTGACGACCCTGTCCCGGCTTCCCATCGCCCCCGCCGCATGGCGCGCGGCGAGCCTGCGCAAGGGATCAAGGCGGCGCCCCGAAGACCCCTGATTCCCCTCGCGCGCACTGCGTGGACCGGAACACGTTTCTTCTCTTGCCCGGAGCCGCCTTTGGTCACGGTGACCGGCGCTGCGGTGCAGCTTGCCCGATGCGGACATTGGCGCGCCGAAGTTGACCGACCTCACCTTGAGCACCCCTGGTCCGGCCTTGCGACGGGCGACGGCACGCTACGCTGCGCCCTTCCATGTGTCGGGCGTGACGTAGACGACGCTCTCATCGACGCTGACCATCACGTCGCCGTCCTGGATATTGACCTGGAGCTTCATCCCGCGGCTGGCCAGCTTTGCCAATGCGCCCGTGTCGGCCTCGGAGAAATTGATCACCTGGAGATTTTCGAAACGGGTGATGCCGTTCCTGACCTTGTCCCACCACACTTCGGCAATCCGGCCGCCATAGGGATAGACAATCACCTTCGCGGCTTTGCTGCAGGACTGACGCATGACCTTCTCGCTCGGAAGCCCAAGCGCCACCCACAAATCGATCTCGCCGCTCAGGCTCTTCTGCCAGATGTCGGGCTCGTCGTCCGTCGACAGTCCTTTGGTCATTTCCAGATGCTCATGGGCATTCAGGGCAAAGGCGACGATGCGCACCATCAGCCGCTCATCCGTCTCCGAGGGATGCTTTGCAACGGTCAGTTTATGGACCTCGTAATAGTGACGATCCATGTCGGAGATCGACAGCTCGACTTTATGAATGGTGGCGTTTTGCGCCATGATCTGTCCCGAACCTCCAACGATCGGGCTGTCTACCCCGTCCGGTGATCCTTGGAAAGCAGGTATAGGGTCCCCGAACAACCCGGCGGAGGCGCGACGCGTCCAAGATGGAGGACGTCAGCGTTGGCATGACCGGTCCGAAACGGTCGTGCCCGGACGAACCGGTCTGAACGCGTCCATGACAGGTTCCTGAGCGTTCACTGAAAAATTTCACTTCACAAAGAATTACTTAACAGAAAACTTGACTCTACGTTAACTTTTATCGTTCACTTGTTTAACTGCATTTAGACGTTTTTTTGAGGAAAGTTCATGAAATTTCAAGTTTATACATGCCTTGCCTGTGCCGTGATCGCAGCGGCGGGAATTCCGTCTGCTTCGGTGAACGCGGCCAGCGTGGTCCTCACGGGCGGCACTATATACGACCCCCTAGAGGTTACGGGCGCGGTCACGGTGACAGAGGGCGAAAACTTTCTTTACAGCGCCCGGTCCGCTATTCGCGCGGGAAGCCTCGAGGTGTACGGTGGGGTGCTCACAGCGTCTCCGTTTAATGGCGGCAGCTTGGACACGAGCGGGAATTCGATCACGGTCTCTGGCGGCCGGCTAGTCCTCAGCTTCAGGTTATTTGACACGAGGACATTTCTCTGAATCACTGTCGAAAATGGTCGAGAGGTGATTGAGATGACGAAAACAGGGCCGTTGGTGAAATATGTGGTTCGGTTGAGTGCT
>Ga0307978_1000727_pt1 | contig 26552 bp, 21 predicted proteins | sample OrgLakmetage1056_FD_203151 | JGI IMG/M metagenome (GOLD analysis project Ga0307978, IMG submission 203151) | Saline water microbial communities from Organic Lake, Antarctica - #1056 | ecosystem: Environmental > Aquatic > Non-marine Saline and Alkaline > Saline | place: Antarctica: Organic Lake...
GCGCTACGGTTCCCCCTCCACCCCCGATGCACTCCGCAGCCTACTCGATCAGGGCGTAGACGACCTTTTTATCATCCCAATGTATCCGCACTACGCGATGTCCAGCTACGAGACTGCCGTCGTCCATCTGATGGAAGCGGTGCGCCACCAAAAGCCGGACCTCAAGACCACCCTTCTGCCCCCGTTCTATAAAGACCCAGGCTATATTGATGCCCTCGTTCAAAAAGCCGCTCCTTCCATTCAGGACGGTGAATTTGATAAACTCGTCTTCTCCTTCCACGGCATCCCGCAACGTCACCTCGTCAAAGGCGACCCTTCCCACGACCATTGCCTGACCACCCCCGACTGCTGCAACACCTGCCACCCCGCCCACGGCACCTGCTACCGCCACCAATGTGCTATGACGGTGGAAAAATTCGTCGCTGCCGCCGGACTACCCAAGGACAAGTATATGCTCACCTTCCAGAGCCGCCTCGGACGTGACCCATGGCTCCAGCCTTACACCGATAAGACCCTCGAAGAGCTTGCCGAGCAGGGCAACAAACGCGTCAAGGTCATCTGCCCCGCCTTCACCGCCGACTGCCTGGAGACTCTGGAAGAGATTGCCATGCAAGGCCGCGACAGCTTCCTCGAGGCTGGCGGCGAAGACTTTGAGCAGATCCCCTGCCTCAACGAATCTGCCGCATTTGTCGATTTTCTAGCGCAGAAAGTCAGCGACTGGCAAGCCGGTGCCTACGAAACCGCCAAGGCCACGCCACCCGCCTACGTCGAGCGGAAGGCCTAAATGACAACATCCATTCAGCACATCGATTCCCACACCGAGGGCGAACCGACTCGTGTTGTGGTTGCTGGTGGCCCGGAGCTCGGGACGGGGACATTGGCGGAGCGACGGGATTTACTGGCGGCGCAGTTTGATGACTTTCGCTCGGCGGTAATTTTGGAACCTCGCGGCTCGGATGCCTTGGTGGGCGCCCTGCTCTGCGAACCGACCGACCCCAGTTGTGCGGCGGGAGTGATTTTTTTTGATAACAAGGTCTACCTGGGCATGTGCGGGCACGGCATGATCGGAGTGGTCGTGACGCTGGCCCATATGGGTAAGATCCAGCCGGGCCGCCACCGTATCGAGACGCCGGTTGGCATCATTGAGGCAGAACTGATCAGCCCGAATGAGGTGCAGATCGAGAACGTGAGTAGCTACCGCTGTCACAAGGCGGCAACAGTCGAGGTGCCAGGAATCGGGACTGTGAGCGGCGATATTGCATGGGGCGGGAACTGGTTTTTCCTGACGGAGCCTGCGCCCTACCCGCTCGAAATAGAACGCATCAATGATCTATCCACAGCGGCGGATAGAATTAAGCACGCACTTTGTGAGGCAGGTATCACAGGTGAGGATGCCAGCGAAGTGGATCACATTATTTTCTATGGGCCGGCAAAATCGAAAAGCGCGCAGAGCCGTAACTTTGTCTATTGCCCCGGCGGTGCCTATGACCGTTCTCCCTGCGGCACGGCGACCTCTGCGAAGCTGGCCTGTCTGGCAGCGGATAAAAAACTAAAACCCGGTGAAATATGGGTGCAGGAAAGCATCATTGGCAGTTCGTTCAGGACCAGCTATCGCGGGGGTGAAAATGGCCGCGTGATACCGAGTATTCGAGGCCAGGCTTTTGTGGTAGGCGAAGGCAGCTTGCTCAGGCACCCGAAGGATCCCTATCGCGATGGAATTGTGCACTAAAATTCGCCCGGTCCAATTTTCGATCCTATTGCAAAAGTTAAGGCAGTCGGCCATAGGACCCAGTATCGATGAAACAAATTTTTAATCCATTTAATGAGTGAAGCAACAGATAGAGCCGACATCGTGATCGTCGGGGGCGGGATCATTGGCATCGCTGCTGCGCATTATCTGAATAAGGCTGGCAGGCAGGTCACTGTGATCGATAAGGGCACGATGGCCGGTGCCTGCTCGCAGGGGAACTGCGGTTACATCTGCGCCAGCCATATTCTGCCCCTAACCGAACCGGAGGCACTCTGGACCGGGCTAAAATCACTCTTCGATCCCAAAGCAGCTTTCCGAATTCGCCCATCCTTACGACCGGAACTATGGCTCTGGATGCTGCAATTCATGCGTCGATGTAATCACCAGCAGATGCTCACAGCAGGCAAAGCCCTCAAGGCGCTACTCGATTCTTCTCTGCAGGAATACCATGGAATCATGAAGGAGGGGCAGCTTCACTGCGAGTGGCAGGAGAAAGGCCTGCTTTTTGCCTTCAAAGGTGAGCGTGGCATGGAGCAATTTGCGTCGATGGATCGGTTCATCACCAAGCATTTCGGCGTATCAGCCGATCACATTGATGGCACCGACCTGCCCGCTTTCGACCCGGCACTTCGACCAGGCTTGCTCGGGGCCTTCCACTACCCGAAAGACACATCAGTCAGGCCCGATATTTTAAACAGGCAATGGGTCGAGAACCTTCGCGGGCGAGGTGTTCATTTCATAGAGAATTGCTCGCTGACGGATGTGCTTAAAAGCTCAGAAAAGATCGACGCGCTTGATACATCGAACGGCCGCATCGAGGCCGAACAATTCGTCTTTGCCACGGGTGCGTGGAGTTCGAAGCTCGCCCCGCTCCTCGGTTGCCGCATCCCGGTGGAACCCGGCAAGGGCTACTCCGTAACCATGTCCCGGCCTAAGAATTGCCCGGCTCACCCAATGCTCTTTCCGGAAAAGCGGATTGGTGTCTCGCCTTTCGAGAACGGCTACCGAATTGGGTCGATGATGGAGTTTGTCGGGTTCGATAGCTCGATCCCGGATCAGCGCATCCAACAACTCCGAACTGCGGCGGAAGATTATCTGGTGGAGCCCTATACTGAAGAATTGCTCGAGACCTGGTTCGGCTGGCGGCCCATGACTTGGGACAGTCTGCCTATCATCGGAGGAGTTCCTAATTTACAAAATGCCTTTCTCGCCACAGGCCACAACATGCTCGGGCTTGCCACTGCCAGCGGAAGCGGCTTGCTGTTGTCCGAAATTATCCAAGGTCAAACACCCCACATTGACCCGGCACCCTACTCGCCGGATCGGTTTTAAAGCAAACACCGCGATGTGTGGACTTGCCCGAACGGAATGTTTACAGCTAGTGTGTATTTTTGAAAGTAGCTCAAGTGTCCAATAAGCGGACACACCAGTAAGACCACACATCCCCAATATGAAAACCCTACCCCATACTGCGACCTGTATTTTTCTATCGGCACTACTGCTTTTGACTGGCTGCGAGACGCCCGATGAAAGAGCCGGCGGAGCGTTTCAAAATGATGTAAGCTTCATGCAGCAGCATACGCCCATTGTGCTACTGCGGGACGGCGACGCTTCGGTTGCGGTTGCACCGGCCTATCAGGGACGCGTCATGACCAGCACCTACGACCTGAAGTCCGGTCCCAGTTTCGGGTGGATCAACCGCCCCGTGATTGCGCAGGGAGTCCTTAGTCAGGAAAAAGCAAAAGGTAAACTGGAGCAGCACATCCATATATTCGGCGGCGAAGAGCGCTTCTGGCTCGGCCCGGAAGGCGGGCAATACGCACTCTTCTTTCAACCGGGCGACAAGTTTGAATTCTCCGACTGGAAGACTCCAGCCGCCATCGATACCGAACCATTTGAACTTGTTAACAAGAGTGCAACCAGCGCGAGCTTCCGGCACGAGGCCGAGCTGATGAACTTCAGTGGCAGCGTCTTCAAAATGGGTATTGAGCGAACCATCACTTTGCTGGATTCGGATGCCATTTCCAAGGAACTCGGAGTCAAGATAGACGACGAACTGCGAACGGTTGCCTATGTGACGGACAACACGATCACCAACGTTGGCAAAAAGGCATGGAACGCTGAAACAGGCCTGCCCTCCATCTGGATTCTCGGCATGTATAATCCCTCTCCGACGACCACCGTTGTCATACCGTTACAGACAGGCAGCGAAGCAAAATTCGGCCCGAAGGTGAATGACAGCTACTTCGGCAAGGTGCCTCCGGACTATCTTCGAGTCGAAGAGGAAAGGCTCTACTTTAAAGGCGACGGCACCCTACGCAGCAAGATCGGCATCACGCCCAAACGCTCCTTAGGTATCGCGGGCAGCTATGACGCCGAGGGCCAAGTGCTCAACATCGTAACTTACAACGTGCAGGATGCACCCAACGGTTTCGTCAACTCCATGTGGGAGCACCAAGAAGCCCCTTATGCAGGGGATGTGATCAATTCTTACAACGATGGGCCGCCCGAGCCGGGCGCTGACCCACTGGGCCCCTTCTATGAGCTGGAAACTTCATCGCCCGCTGCTGCACTTGAGCCGGGAAAAAGCATGCGCCACAAGCAATGGACCTATCATATCCAGGGCCCCGAAGATCTGCTTGCACCGCTGGCCAAACAGTTGCTCGGCACGGACCTTAAGGCAATCAAAGAGGCTTTCTGATGCGGGAACGGCAACTAAAGTAACTGAGCCCATCTGGCATGGGCTCTGGCTTGCGGCGGAACCCGACCGATGAGGGGGGCTCTTACTTACAAAGATCCTAAACTGAATCCGGCTACTTCGCCTCTTTTGCGCAGCAAGGCGGCAGCGGAAGCGATGCGGCGCTTTTCACGGGCTGGTCCTCACACTCAAGATCGCCCAGGGCGTATTGCATACCATTGAGCAAAAAGCCGAGAAGTTCAGGACGCTCAAAGCTTTGTGCATTATGTGAGGGGGAGCTAAAGAAGACACGGCCCTTTTTGTGGGGTTTGATCCATGCGACATAGCGCGGCATGTTGCCCAGCTTTTCCGCCTCCTTTGGCGGCTTCAGCGTGGAGGTTTCCATTTCCAGCATGGGCGCAAAGTTGAGCTCTGCATAAGCGCGATTCATGACGTAAGGTTCGTCATAATGGACAAATGGTTTGCCGCCGAATGGCTTGAGTAGAGGGTGATTTGGCTGCACGGGATAGAGTGTCAGATCCTGCTGTCGCGGGTGATAATCGAAGCTGCCACCTGCCAGCGCGCTGAACTCGTCAGAATAACTGAAGTTCGCGATTGCACCATGCATCAAAACGAGGCCGCCACCTTCGGCCACATAATCGACGAGGCTTCGGTAGAGCATCTTGGCCAAGGCTTCGCGCTTTTCCATGGGCATGTCCTCATACTTCTTACCCGCTTCGCCGATCTTATCGACGATCACATCGTGGAAGAGATCGCGTTTTTTACGTTGTGGGCAGTTGTTATTAAGCACGATAGCATCGAATTCCTTCAACCGCTCCGGTCGGAAGACTTCAACATCGGTTGATGCAATGGATTCATAAGCACCGCTCTGATCTCCGAGGATCTTGATAACCGCTTCAGTATGCGGGATGCACCAATGTTTAAAACCAGTCGACAAGGAAAAGATGAGCACCTTACGCGGCTGCTTTGGCTCAGCAACAGGACTTTTCGGAGCCTTCTCGGCGACCGTATTCTTCCATTCCTGACTGAGTTCAAAAGCTGGCGCTTTTCCGTAGCTCACAGCCGACAAACAGGCCGCAAGAAGTATGTGTGTGATGAGCTTATGCATAATTTTTAAATGTGTAGGGTGCCCGCATCGGCACGTTAATCAGTTTAGTCGCCTCGTCATCGCCCACGACGACTTCGTTGACCGGATCCCAGTTCAGCTTTCGACCGCCTAGCTTCATCGACACGTCGTGCAGCATGCAGATCGTGTTTGAACGGTGGCCGACTTCGACCGGGCAGATGGGGTCCTTGCCCTCGCGGGCCGAGAGCAGAAAATCCTCCATGTGGTTCGAGCTATTGTAGAGATTGACTTCATCCTTGGTCGGCTTGCGGCGCAGCAGATTCTTATCACTGCATTCCATCCCACCGCGTTTACAATATGCCCAGCCATCTTCGGTGATAAATTTAACACCTGGGCTGCCGTTTCTCGAAGTCATGACAACACCGTTACCGTAAAGCGCATCTCCCTCATATCCGACATGCACATCGAAGTGACCACGATCAGGGAATTGGCCGCTGGCTGAAATCTCAGTCGGTCCGCCATCGACGTCCGAGCCGTTACCCCATTGGGCGATGTCATACATGTGTGAACCCCAACCCGTAATCATACCGAGGCAGTAGCGGTTCACCTGTAGCCAACCGGGGCGACTGTAACCTTTTTCAGGGTGGACGCGGGATTCGACATAAGGAGTCTCAGGACATGGCCCGAGCCACATGTCGTAATCAAAGTCTGAGGGCGGCGTAGTCGGTTCGCCATCGGCTCGGCCCTTATCGGTCGGAATCTGCACTTCGATCTTCTTCAGCTTGCCCAGCCATTCGTTCCGGACGATGGTGCAAATCTGGCGAAAATAGATGCTGGACCGTTGCTGTGAGCCAGTTTGTAGGACGATATTATGCTTACGGACCGCCTTTACAAGTTCCTGACCTTCAGGAATCGAGTAAGTTAGCGGCTTCTGCAGGTAGATGTGCTTGCCGGCCTTAGCCGCTGCCACACCGATCAGCGCGTGCCAGTTCTCAGGGGTGGATATAACGACTCCATCAATGTCATCGCAGGTGAGTATCTTTCGGAAATCGGTTTCCAACTGACATTCCACATTGGTTTCGCCCTTCCGCTCGTAGGTCTTGATGACTTTCTTTTTAGCATCTTCAGCTCGTGAGCGATCCACATCGCAGACTGCAACCATACGTGCATTAACATGATCTTTCAAACCGTTGTTTAAGGCGTTAGTCATATCACCCTGCCCCATCCGGCCAGTGCCGATCTGCGCCAGACGCATCGTCGAATTCCTCTTACTGCCCGCCCAGAGGCCGGAGGGCAGAATTGTGATTGATGCGCCCGCAGCGAGCGAAGTTTTGAGGAACGTTTTTCTTTTCATAGTCGTATCAATTTGAAGGATGTTTGGCTTGCTGAGTATTGCCTAGTAAGTAAACGACGCTGAAGAAGCATCGCCGAAGCCCGGTTGGTGCAGAGGGCTCACTTTGCCGGTCTCTGAATCGACAAGCATGAGCCGGGTGCGGCCTCCTTCGCGCTTCGTAAACACGAGATGGCGACCGTCCCGCAGCCAGACAGGCTCAACAGAGCTATCGCCGGTAGTGATTTGTTTACTACTGCGGCTCTTAAAGTCATACACCGCGATTTGAAAACCACCGCCGATAGATGCGGTGAAAGCAATCTTGCTTGGATCAACGGGATTCCAGGCGGGCTCTGAACAATAACGGCTAATATCAGTGCGAATACGTTGCGGTGCGCCGCCATTGACAGAAATTTGGTAAAGCTGCGGCTTGCCCATCGCGTCGGACGTGTAGACGAGGCGGCTGCCATCAGGCGACCAACTCGGGCTGGCTTCAAGGCTCTTGTTAGTCGTCAGGCGCCGCATGTTCTTGCCACGTGAATCAGAAATAAAGATTTCTGAGTTCCCCGTGCCGGACAGTGCCATAGCAATACGACGGCCATCCGGACTGTATGCGCCACCACTATTAGTACCCTTGAAGGTAGCAATAGGATCCTTACGACCGGTAGCTAGATTGATCGAATAAATGTCCGGAAACCCGGTTTTATAGTAGGTCGTGTAAAGCAGGCGGCTGCCATCATGTGACCAGCGTGGCCCGGTCACCAGGGAGCGGTCCCGGGTAATAGGTCGAACCGCAGTGAAGAGTAGATCGCCAATGTAGATTTCAGAGACGCCACGCTGCTTACCCACGAACGCGAGTTTGCCCGCAAAGAAGCCTTTTGACTTGAGTGTGGCTTCGACAACCAGGTCACAAGCACGCAGGACCGCGTTATTCAGATTGCTTCCCGGCACGGTGCGGCGCATTTGCTCCTGATAAGGACTGCCTCCACCAATGCTTAGCACGACCGAATTACCAGTTCCGTCGGGTTCAATCTTTACAGTAAAGGCCGCTTTTTGTGGAGTTGCCTCAACCACTCCGCCATGCAATCCAAAAGAGCGGCGAGCAAGAACGCGAATTGAGGCGTCAGTGCTTTCTACTGCGATCGACACCTTACCCTCTGCAACACCGATAATGTCGGGCAGCCAAATAGGTTCATCTGCAACGCTAAGCGCCGAAAAAAAAGGGCCCACTAAAAAGAAAGGAAGAAGAACAATAGTAGATAAACGCATGTTTAACGAGATAGCCCGATCATTATAGAAACCGCAAATGTAAATCCGCTCTTGTTTGAAAAATCTTCGCAAACGGCCCATTGAAAATTAATTCATTTCCAGTTGTGTCTCAAGCTAAGGGTTCCATAGTGCAGAATTTGATCAAAATTTATTAGAAGTGAACAGTAACCAAATTAAAGACGCCCTGAAGCAAGTAAAGTTCCCAGGCTTCAGTCGAGACATCGTATCCTTTGGATTGGTGCGTGACGTCGAATTCGATGGAAGCGGCAACGCAGTCATCGGCATCGAGATCACGACCAGCAGCGATGAGATACCTCAACAAATCGCAGCAGACGTCAAAGCGACGGTTGGCGCACTGGACGGCATAACTGATGTTAAGGTGCGAATGGAAATATCCCAGCCCCAGCAACAGCCCTCTCCGGCTGCTGCGGCGGCGGGGCAATCTGCCCCCGCCCAGACGAGTAGCGCGATGCAAAAAGTAAAATATGCTATCGCTGTGGCTAGCGGAAAGGGCGGCGTGGGCAAGTCCAGCGTCACGGTGAATCTGGCATGCGCCCTCCAGCGCCTACTTGAAGAGCAAGGCAGCCCTGGCGTCGGTGTGATGGACTGTGACATCTACGGCCCCTCCGTCCCTCTCATGCTAGGTGCATCGGGCCGCCCTGAGATCGAAAACGATATGATCGTGCCAATCGAAAACTTCGGTGTGAGTATTATGTCGATGGGTTTTCTTATCGATGAGGATACACCAGTCGTCTGGCGTGGCCCTATGATCATGAAGACTATTCAACAATTCGCGCAAAACGTGAATTGGGGTGAGCTTGAAATTCTAGTCATCGACCTACCGCCTGGAACCGGAGATGCTCAACTCTCACTCGTGCAAACTATTCCCCTGGAAGGGGCATTGATCGTCACCACTCCACAGCCGGCGGCCTATAATGTGGCCAAGCGTGGCGCTCGGATGTTCGACAAGGTGAATGTGCCAATACTCGGGGTGGTCGAAAACATGAGCTACTTCGAAGGCCCGGATGGCAGCCGCCAAACACTCTTCGGTCAAGGCGGTGGTGCAAAAATCGCTGAAGCACTTGAGACTGAATTGATGGGCCAGATCCCATTGGACCCTGCAATCCGGGAAGGCAGTGATCGCGGTATTCCAATTGTGATCAGTGACCCGGAGTCAACAGCTGCTCAGGAATTCATGAAGGTGGCCAAGCAAATTTTAGAGAGACTGCAAAAGAAGTAGTTTTACGTTCTTTTCAGCTTATATTGTTGATCTGGATCAATATGTTGCAAATTTTTCAGGTTAAGACAAATTAACCCAAATGGCTCAAAATCAAAGCAATAACAGTGCTGACAAGGCAAACGAAAGCTCAGACAAAGCTTTTGCGGAGCGCTCGAGCCTGTATCAGGAGTTTCTTGCTGAGCGTGATGAAATACTGAAACACAAGTGGATTGAGTCTGAAAAACGCGGAGAAGACATCGGCTTTGAGCGAGCCCTACTCGACTGGATACGCAAACATAGGGGCGACTGGCGAAATGATCGTAAAACCCAGATCAAGGGCCAAAAATAAGTGCCCGAGCAGGAAGCTCCCGTTGCTTTTCTGCAAAAAAAGCCCCGCGCCTTTCGGCGACGGGGCTTGATTATATCTACTGAGAAATAAATCTAAGCGGCACGACGACGACTACCGGAGCGGCTAGCCTGACTGCGTGGCTTCTCTTTTTCGGGTGCCCCATCAATGAACTCAACCTTAAAGGCGGTCAGAACGATGCGACTGCGCTTTTCACCCTTATCAGTCTCCCAGTTGTCTTGCTTAAGGCTTCCGGAAATGAGCACTTTTGAACCCTTGTGCAGGTGATCCGCCAGATGCGGCATATTCCAAGCCTCAATGGGCATGAAGATGACGCGCTCACCCTCGTTGCAACCGAGCCTGAACTCGCTGAGGTGCTGTTCACCAACATCGCGCGTTTCGATGTCAGCAGTAAGGTTTCCTGTTATTATGGTCTGATTCATGATATTTTTCCTTTCAGTTACGTGTTATTAGCTTGTTACGAATGAATCGTGTTTAGTGTGCCCTCCAGATGAAGGACGGCTATATGTATGGAGAACCTAAAACGGGGCTGTCAATACAATAGTGAACATAATAGCACTTTTAGTGATTTTGGGAACAGCCCCGCTATGTTTGCAAATGTATTATATCAGCGTCCGACTTTTCCTGGTAATACTAGGTAGGGAGGTGGTGCACTCGTAGCGTGATCGCTTGTTTTTAACCGTGAGCTCGGGCCGAATGGCGAGCGCCGTTGCGGTTTTGGATTGGTCGGTAGCTTCAAACTTGCCGGGGGCGTCCGCAAGCGGACACGCCACACGTGAAGACTTGATATGGATGAAGCGCATCCGTGGATCGAAACAGGATGCGGCGGACATTAAAAAATTGGAGGCAGACGAGTGAGCCGGATCGAGCAGGTCATGCCTGAACTATGCGACCTAAGGGATTTTTACCTTAAACTACAGCAACGACATGCTGGAAGCTCCTCGGTCAATTCGGGCTTGGTTGTAGCAGAAGAGACCTCTGACTATAATCCTAAAGTAACCCCTGAGGTGAAAGCGTAGAACAAAAAAAGCCCCGCGCCTCAGTGGGCAACGGGGCTTGCAAAAGATTTGAATACAGTGCAGCGCAGGGAGGCACCTGCGCGATCCAAGACTAGACGTTAATCGAGATATCTACGCCGGCAGGAAGGTTGAGCTTTTTGAGCTCGTCGACGGTGTCGGCGGTGGGCTCGACGATGTCGATCAGGCGCTTGTGTGTCCGCACTTCGAACTGGTCCATGGACTTCTTGTTGACGTGAACCGAACGGTTCACTGTGAACTTCTCGATTTTAGTCGGAAGTGGCACCGGGCCGGTGACGCGGGCGCCTGAGCGTTTTGCAGTTTCGACGATGTCCGCAGCGGACTGGTCGATAACGCGATAATCAAAGCCTTTTAGGCGAATACGGATACGTGGTGTGCTCATTTTTATTAGTAGTTGCTTGTTGTTTGTTGAAGTTTGAGAGGATTGTAAATGCTAGGCTTTCTTTTTTTTTAACGTAAGAAGGGACTAATAACGCCCACGGGTAGAGGTTTCTAAAATAGTATTAAGGACGTTCTGCGGAACAGGATCGAAAGATTCGGGTTCCATACTGTAAGACGCGCGCCCCTTGCTGAGGGAGCGCACGGAAGTCGCGTAACCAAACATCTCCTGCAACGGCACGATTGCCGAGATGGAAACGAAGGCGGTTTTACCAATCACATTTTGGATCTGGCCGCGGCGGCGGTTAAGGTCGCCCAGAATATCCCCCTGATAGTCTTCGGGTGACTCGACTTCGACCTTCATGATCGGCTCAAGCAGCTGCGGCGACGCTTTTTCCATGGCATCGCGGAAAGCGAAGATACCGGCCATCTTGAATGACATCTCGGAAGAGTCGACATCATGGAAGCTACCATCGAAGAGTGTGACTTTGAAATCGACCACAGGATAGCCGCAGATGGCCCCATTGTTAGCCGCCTCTCGGATTCCATCAATGGTGGGCTTGATAAATTCCTTGGGAATGGCACCGCCGACAATCTTGTCCTCGATCTGAATACCGGCGCCGCGCTCGAGTGGCTCAATCTTGATACGGGCGTGGCCGTATTGGCCGCTGCCGCCAGTCTGACGGACGAATCTGCCCTCACCTTCGGCGCTCGCAGAAATGGTCTCGCGGTAGGCAATTTGCGGGCGACCAGCTTCGGCGCCGACTTTGAATTCGCGGAAGAGCCGATCCTTAATGATCTCCAAGTGAAGCTCGCCCATACCGGCGATGATGGTCTGGCCAGTCTCTTCGTCGGAGCTGACGACAAAGGTAGGGTCTTCTTCTGCCAAGCGCTGGAGTCCGGTCGCCATCTTCTCTTGATCGGCAGTCGTCTTGGGCTCAATCGACATGGAGATGACAGGCTCAGGAAATGTGGGTGGCTCCAGACGCACGTCATAGCCCTTCGTGCAGAGCGTATCACCGGTCACGACATCGCGTGCACCGACGATGGCGCAAATATCGCCTGAATAGGCGACGTCGATATCCTCACGGGAGTCGGCCTTCATGATAAGGAGGCGGGAGATGCGCTCGGTCTTGCCTGTTCGCGGGTTGTAAAGAGCGGTGCCCTTGGCCAGCGAACCGGAGTAAACGCGCATGAAGACAAGCTTACCAACGTAGCCGTCGTTCATCAGTTTGAAAGCGAGTCCGGCGAACTTGGCACTATCGTCGGGAGCGACTTCGACTTCGGCACCCTTCTCGGTTTCACCTTTCATGGGTGGCAAGTCGAGCGGGCATGGCAGGTAGTTGACGACTGAGTCGAGAACGGCTTGCACGCCTTTGTTCTTAAAAGCACTGCCTGGAATGACGCCGCAGAAGCCGAGTGAAATGGTCGCCTTACGAATACCAGCACGGATAACGTCAGCCGAAAGCTCCCCACCTTCGAGATATTTCTCGGCGAGTTCATCGTCGAAATCAGCGAGGGCTTCGATCAGCTTCTCGCGATATTCGGTGGCTTGATCGACTTGATCAGCAGGAATCTCGGCAATGCCATAGGTCATGCCGGACGCATCAGCTTTGTCGTAGATCCGTGCCTCCATGGACGCGAGGTCGATCAGGCCAATAAAGTCTTCTTCAGCGCCAATAGGCAAAAAGATCGGGTGCGCATTCGCACCAAGACGATCGCGCATGGATTCGATTGCAGCGAAGAAATTTGCGCCGACACGATCCATCTTGTTGACGAAAGCGATGCGTGGCACGTTATATTTCGTCATCTGCCGCCAGACCGTCTCGGACTGTGGTTGGACACCGGCAACGGCACAAAAAACGCCGACGGCACCGTCAAGAACACGTAGCGAACGCTCGACCTCAGCCGTAAAGTCGACGTGGCCAGGCGTGTCGATAATGTTGATCTGGTGATTAACTCCAGAGTAAGGGCCACTTTGATTGGTCCAATTACAGGAAATCGCAGCTGAGGTTATGGTGATACCCCGCTCACGCTCCTGATCCATCCAATCGGTGACGGCACTCCCCTCGTGCACTTCGCCCATCTTATGGACGACACCCGCATAAAACAAAATTCTTTCCGTCGTCGTTGTTTTCCCTGCATCGATGTGTGCAACAATGCCGATATTACGCGTATGTTCCAAAGGGAACTTACGTTTCGGTGAATTAGCTGACGCTGTGCTTGATGCGGACATGGGTGAAACAGATCGACTGGAAAAGAACAAGATGGCGACTTAGCTGGAAGAGCGAGTCGCCGGCGCGGTTGCTAGAATAACAATCCGCGAGATGAAAAAAAGGTCTGACTACCAACGCAAGTGTGCGAAGGCTCGGTTGGCTTGCGCCATGCGGTGGGTCTCTTCCTTCTTCTTAACGACGGAGCCTGTATTATTGTAGGCATCGACGATTTCGTCGGCAAGGGCTTCGTTCATAGGAACGCCCTTACGACTACGTGCGGAATTGACCATCCAGCGAAAAGCAAGGCTTTGCTGGCGCTCAAAAGAAAGTTCAACTGGCACTTGATAAGTAGCACCACCGACACGTCGACTCTTCACTTCGAGCTTTGGACGTGCGTTATCGAGGGCACCTTTAACAAGATCAACCGGATCGCCTTTTTCAAGCTTCTCGCTCACGCGCTGAAAAGCGGTGTAAACGATGCGTTGAGCCACAGTGCGCTTACCGCGCTCCATGATCATGTTCACAAGATTAGTGACGAGAGTGCTGTTGTAGCGTGGGTCCGGGATGAGTGGACGTTTTACGGCTTGGCGGCGACGTGACATAGTAAATGACTAATTAAAGATAACTGAAAACTGAAATGGGCTTATTCCTTGGGCTTATTCCTTGGGATTATTCCTTAGGCTTATTCCTTAGGCTTCTTGACACCATACTTGGAACGGCTGCGGCGGCGCTTTTCAACACCAACACAGTCAAGCGTGCCACGAACGATGTGGTAACGCACACCGGGAAGATCTTTAACACGACCACCACGAACGAGCACGATGCTGTGCTCCTGTAGATTGTGCCCCTCATCGGGGATGTAGGCAATCACTTCGATGCCATTGGTCAGTCGGACCTTGGCTACCTTGCGGATAGCAGAGTTAGGCTTCTTAGGTGTGCGGGTCATGACCTGCACACATACGCCACGGCGAAATGGGTTCTTATCCAGAGCACGGGACTTGGATTTTTCCTTTTGCACAACGCGTGGAGCGCGGACAAGTTGATTGATTGTAGGCATTAAATTGAGTCGTCGGAATTAGAGAAAGATGGCGAAAGTAGCGTTTAGCATTACCTGTGCAAGGATTTTGTTAGAATTTTTTGTGGGGTGAGAATTCAGCCCTAGTGAAACCAAGAGCGCAATTAATTATACACCTTATATAAAAGGCTTTTAACCGCTTGCGCTGTAGGGGACGAAAGCTATCGCTTTAGAAATGCTTATTAGTCTATTCGGCTACTTCTGTCTGATCGCCTTCGCTTGGGCCTGCTCCAGTTCTCGTAGAGACATTAACTGGAAGACGATCATTGGCGCAATTTCAATTCAAGTCGGATTCGGCCTTCTGGTGTTATATACACCTTGGGGGAAATTCGGATTGGAAGTGTTATCCGAGATGGTAGGCGATATTATCGCTTATGGCTTCGTGGGCATAAGCTTTCTTTTTGGCGAACTGGCTGGCGAAAAACACAACCTCGGCTTCCTCTTCGCCTTCACAGTGCTGCCCGTCATCGTATTTTTCTCATCTCTGATCTCGGTGCTCTACTTTTTGAAAGTCATGCCGATGATCGTCTCGGTCATTGGCGGAGCCATTCAGAAACTGCTTGGCGTCAGCCGGGCCGAGTCGCTCAGCGCGACTGCCAACATATTCGTTGGGCAGACGGAGGCCCCGCTCGTGGTAAAGCCCTACCTCAAGCAAATGACCAAGTCGGAGTTCTTTGCCGTCATGGTTGGCGGGCTCGCGTCCATCGCGGGCAGCGTAATGGCGGGCTACGCCAGCCTTGGCGTGAGTTTGGAGTTTCTGCTAGCGGCATGCTTTATGGCGGCGCCTTCGGGCTTACTCTTCGCGAAGCTACTTATGCCAGAGACTGAGACACCGAAGAATGATAGACTGGTGGACGATGTAGACGGTGAACCAGTCAACGTCTTCGACGCTGCGGCGCGTGGTGCTAGCGACGGCCTGAAGCTTGCGCTCAATGTTGGTGCGATGCTTATCGCATTCGTAGGCTTAATTGCACTCGCCAATGGAGTCCTTGGCAATGCGGGAACATTTTTCGGAGTCGAGAACTTAAGTATTCAGCTGATTTTAGGCTACGCTTTCTGCCCTCTCGCTTGGCTGCTGGGTATTCCCTCGGATCAAGCCGTAACTGGCGGCTCGATCATCGGTCAAAAAATTGTGCTCAACGAATTTGTCGCATTTCTAGAGTTCACAAAGATACAGGATTCGCTCAGCCTGCGCTCACAAGCCATTCTGACCTTTGCCCTCTGCGGCTTCGCTAACTTCTCATCTATCGCCATATTATTAGGCGGACTCGGCAGCCTGGTGCCCGGTCGGCGAAGTGAAATCGCCCGCTTCGGCATGCGTGCTCTTCTCGCAGCGTCACTGGCCAACTTCTCAAGCGCCGCCATCGCGGGTGTTTTGATTCAGTAATAATAGATCAGAACTATTTTCTGTGCACTCGGCTAGAAGGCACTTTCCTTGCGAGCCGTGCATTTTCATGCGGTAGCTCTGGAGATAAAAGTTCGTATGCCTCTAAGTCAAAGGCAGCTGCTAGCTGTTCAACGGTTTTTAACCAAATTTGCTTTTTTGAACGGGATTCCAGCTTTTGGATACTCTGTTCCGATATATCAGCAAGTTCAGCTAGCTCCTGCTGTGTTAGTCCAAAGCGTGCGCGCAATTCGCGTATTCTCACAGCAACAATGTCTATTAACTCCACATACATAATCATATGTTAATTGCTTTAATGTTATTACATACGATCATACACCTTAGGTGTTGATTAAGCGCTGCTTCAGAATTTGCCTTAAACGCCATTTCTAGTCGCCATTTTCTCTTACTGAATTATCGATGAGTATCGACACTCAGTGTATGAAAAAATCTACAACGATACGAAGCATCTTTCTCTAGATCTCTACAGCCCTGTTAACTTCTGCATTAGCCAAGGAGGCACCAACCCCACTCACGCCGGACGAGGCAGATGCCATTGTCGCGGAGCGCATAGCGAAAAAGGAGAAGGCCCTCTCTGAGCACGTCGCGAACACAGTGGCCTTTCAAGTTCTGGAGCGGCGTGAAACTAAGATTGGAGGCCGTAAAGTGATTTCCATTCGTGTGGCTGACCCGAAGTTGCCGAAAATAAAGCGTAAGCAAAGGCCTGCCCGAGTAACGACTAACAATTCAATTCCCCCTCAGCTCTTACTTGCCGCCGCTAAAGAGCACCACACGGTTGCACTCTCGGCCACCGTCCATGAGGGCGAAGAAACGGTGACCCATCTACGATGGAGCATTTATGGGAAATCGACGGCAACTAGGAAAAAGTTTGAGGCATGGAGCCGTGTGGACTGGAACTACATGCGCGGCATACCCACGTTATCGACCGATACAGATAAATATATGATTTTGATGTGCATCGGACCGCCTTCGTTCTCAGAAGAGATTCCCGCCTTGCCTACTGCCACCGAAGGCCAGGCAGAGTATTTTGTCTTTGCGGACTCACTGGAAGACATCGACGAAAAGGCATTTGAAGTGATCGACCTGCTCCATGCTCATTACGAAGCCAACGAGCCAGAGCTAAAGATCCACTGGCAGAGGCGGCAGGCGATCAACGACGCCACAAAAAGACATGCCGAGGCTAATCCGAAGAAGCCGCAAGACTCGAAGGTTTATTTTTGGAAGCCCGAGACCAAATAGAACTTTTTACACACAGACCATGCGCTCCAGACTCCTGCTTCTCTACATCCTAGTTATACTGTCTGCGCCTGTGATACACGCGCAAACTGCGGATCGTCCTGATTTGCGTATCAGTGCCGGGCCATCCAACCAGACCTTCACGCTCTCCTGGTGGGGCGAAGACGACTATAGTTATTTTCTACAGCAAACGGATGACCTGACCGGATCATGGGCATGGTCGCCAGTCATCGAAAAACCAACAAGCGACGGTGTCATCGACTGGGTTTTAACCTCGGCCGATCCGAAATCCTTCTTTCGCCTTCGGCCAGTGCCCAACCCTGAAGGAAGCATGCTTTGGCGAATCGATTTTGATGGGGACGGCATGAGCAATGAAATCGAGTATGAGAGTTCCATCCTCGATCCTTTCGTAGCCGACTCGATTCCCGCGATTTCGTTTTCAATCGCGCCAGGTAATTATCCAACTGGTGGCACAGTCTCAATTAATACCGAGACGGGACTTTATACCTATCTTTACTATACCACCGACGGCAGCGAGCCGACCATCTTCTCGGATACGTTCGATGCCGCTTCGCCTCATACTTTGGGGATGGATACTGTTACGCAAATAAGGGCCAAGATCATCCTGTCCAATGGCAGCGAAGGCACGGAAATTTCCGGCACTTATAAAACCGGCGTCACGACCAATGCCGCGCAGACGATTTATTACGGCTGGCTAACCGCCACCGATGATTACGGCTATGCTGACTCCACTGCCGACCTTGTGCCCTATGTCTCAAATACGTTTTTTCCTAAAAACCATATAACGATGGGCACAGGCTGGATCAGCGGGAGCGATTTTATCCCAGATACATCGACCGCCTCACAAAAGCTTTACTACGGTCTAACCGCTGCCGCAGTGAATAGCACTTGGCGAGTCATTGAAGGCTATAGCACTGATGAAAGTAGCTTTTATGATCCGCGCCCGGGCTCTAGTGGCTATAACTTCCGCGAGACAGGTGAGGGTTGGTTGACTGGCTACAACACTATGCAGGCTGATCATAACGCGGCCTCTCAGAATATTTATCTCCAGAATGTCTCATTCTCTGCTCTCGGCGTCTCCTCAAACGTCTGGCTTTATACCACCGATGGCGGTTCGGTTGCCTATGCGGGCAATGGACGTGCTTATGGCATAGGCAAGGGCTGGATCACCGGGCTGGAAGCGATGATACCCGACCAATCGGTAGCCTCTTCAGAGATCCGGCACTTCTTGGCATTAGCTTATGGGAACGGCTCGAATCGGATGGCGACAACCAATTATACATCAATGAGTGGTTACAGCACTTATGCGAGCATCAGTGTCCGATTAGGGCAGGGCTGGCCAACGGGCTCTGGCATGATCCCCGATAAGACCATAGTTCCTGATGACATTTACTACGGCGATAAAGGCTTTAGTGGTAGCGGCGCCAGGAGGGTTCATTCCACGGTAGAAACTGACATTTATCCAAACAACGGCACTGCATTCTGGACGAACCGTAATTTTGCCAACTTCGGACCAGTTTTTATGACTGGAGGCGACACGTATCTACAAGCGTGGCGGACGATGCCACAGAGTGTCTATCGCGGCACAGATATTATATATCCTAGCACAAACAGCCCTGAAACCGACTTTTTGACCTACGATACTGGCGATTTGAATACCTCTCCTGCACCGTATTTTGTCGGTGTTGGCTGGATCGAAAGTAACACTTTCGTTGAATATATCGACGACCAGGACGGCCTCGATCTCGCCGAGGAAATTACTATCGGCACCAACCCGAATAGCTCCGATACAGATGGCGATGGTCTCTGGGACGGCTTTGAACACGCGAGCGCTAACCTAGACCCATTGGTTCCCAATGCCCTGACCGCTCAGGATTTTGATGGCGACGGCCTCAGCTCACTCGAAGAAATGCTTTACCAGGGCAACCCAGATAGTGACGACAGCGACTCCGATGGACTGAAAGACTGGGAAGAAGTCGATCTTGGCACAGGCCTCCACCTCGCTGACACCGACGCAGATGGTGTGGATGATGGCGACGAACGGGCTCTCGGCACCGATGCACTCAACCGCGATACCGATGGCGACGGCCTGCTCGATGGCGACGAAGAAGCTTACGGCACCAACCCATTGGTGGCAGACGCCTATGACCGTGACGGTGATAGTAATGCCGATGGTCTCGATGATTCCGTTGGCCTTGTTCTCGGCTACGGACCCTACGAAGAGGATGCCGATGGCGACGGTGTGCTCAACGCTATCGAGATAGCTCAGGGCACGGATCTCTTTGCCGCCGATACCGATGGCGACGGCACGAACGACGATGTGGACGCCTTCCCGCTGGATCCAAACTTGAGTGCTTTAGCAGTCGTAGGCGGAGACACCACCGCGCCCACCATCATACTGAGCACACCCCAAAACGCCGTCGCCCTCTAGGGCCAATACTTTCCCACCTTCATACTTTCCCACCTTCAGCTCTCTCATGTTCAAACAAACACTTCTCAGTTTTTCCGCCCTCGCCCTATGCGTAACGTTCGTCTGGTCGAGCGACAGCAATTTGGCTGGTAGCGCAGATGCAGCGAAAGCGAAGCTCAAGGCCGAGTGGGCACCACCCGCACCCGAGCGGAGCGCGACCGCCACCCGTAAGCGGCGATCTCCCTCCAATATTCAGCATGGTGTTAGCAATCGTCCACTTAGCGGCACACCGCAGGACAAGGATATTACCGCCCTGTCCGCTTTTGCCGAACCGATTCGTCCAGTTCCTGGCAGTTCAACACCTGCCGAGACAGCCGCACTGGCCCGTGCCCTACGCACCTACCTGAATGCTGGCGTGAGTGAGGATGTCGCTCCGCTGGTCGAATTTACAGAGCGCTATCCCCAGTCCCGTTGGGCTCCCGGCCTCCTGCTCAATCTCGGCACCATAAGCTATGAAACTGGTTACTTCTCCAAGGCACTGGAGTATTGGTGGGGCGCATGGGTGGCGGCTAAAGACGGTAGCGATGCCGTTTCTATCGCTGTCGCAAATCAGGCTGTCGCAGAATACGCCAAGATGTGTGCCCGCGTCGGTCGAAAGGCTGTTCTGGCTCCGCTTTTCGAGGAAGTGCAGAGCCGCACATTTACAGGTGATGCGGCCGTCAAGCTCGGCAGTGCCCAGCAGGGCTTTGCGACGATGGAGAAGAAACCGGGTATTTCCTACCGTTGCGGTCCGTATGCACTCGCCAATATTGCCCCTATAATTGGCGGTGTTTCCGACGACCAGCTAAGAGCTTTTCTGGACAGTGTGCAGTCGCCCGACACCGGATTTTCACTCAAGGAAGTCGAGGCCATGTCGGACAATCTCGGCCTCAACCTGATTAAAGCCAAACGAGAGCCGGGCGCAGCCATCGTCCTGCCCGCAGTCGTGCACTGGAAAGTCGGCCACTACGGTGCCTTAACCCGCGAATTAAACGGCAAATATCTCCTGGAAGATCCCACCTTCGGTAATCACACTTGGCTGAGTGCCGACGCGCTCGATGCTGAAGCGAGCGGCTTCTTCCTCATCCCCACGCAGAAGCTCCCATCGGGCTGGAGTGCTGCGAGCGAGATGGAAGCATCCGAAGTCTACGGCAAGGGCCACTCCGGAGCTGGCGGTGAAAACGAAACCGCCAAGTGTGACCACAAGAGCGGCGGCGATGACTGTGGTTCACTCGCCATGGCCCGCTACTCCTTCCATACCTTGCTCGCCAGCTTGAGCATCAGCGATACGCCTGTGGGCTACACCCCAGCATATGGCCCGGAGGTTCGTGTCAACGTCACCTATAATCAACGCGAGGCAGGCCAACCCAGCCTCATGCTCTACAGCAACTTTTCGCCCAAGTGGGTGAGTAATTGGGTCTCATACCTGGAAGATAACACCAGCAGTCCCGGCGCAGACCTCACCCGGTATCAACGTGGCGGCGGCTCCGAAACCTTTACCGACTTTGATGCGCAGACGGATACTTACGGTCTCGACCCTCAGAGTTCATCCTACCTCGTCATGCTCACAGCCAATACCTACAAGAAGGTTTTTGCCGACGGCACCGAGCACTACTACGAGCACTATCTGGGCACCGTCGGCGCTAACCGCCGCGTCTTCCTCAGCCGCATCCGCGACCCGCAGGATAATGAAGTCACGATTCAATACGACAGCACCATCACCACCGGAGCGCGCATCAAATATATCCACGATGCCACTGGGCTCAGCACTGAGTTCTTCTACGCCCACCCCTGGAATGAGTTTCTAGTCACCTCGGTCGAAGACCCCTACGGACGGACGGCTACCTTTACTTATTCGAGCGTGAATGGCGTTGTCCGCCTGACCGACATCGAAGATGTTTACGGTATTGTGTCCAGTTTCGGCTATGACGCTGGCGACGGCATCACCCGCCTGACCACACCCTACGGAACCACCCACTTCGAACTCAGTGATTTTAAAATTGGAGACAGCTACGACCTCATTCGCTACATCGAAGCCACCGACCCTTACGGCGACAAGGAGCGCATCGAATACAACCTCGACGACGATCAGACCGGCCTCCTAAATACCATTAACGAGCCCCTACCGGACAGTAATATCGTAAATTACCGCACCAGCGACAACGACGACCGCAACTCCTTCTACTGGGACAAACAGCAGATAAAGTATGGGGCTGGCGACTACTCCAAAGCACATCTCTACCACTGGCTCCAACCCACCGATTCAGACAGTGCTACCAGTATTTTAGAGAGTGAAAAATCGCCGCTGGAAGGACGTATCTGGTATAACTACCCGGGGCAGGATCCTGCCAAGCCCTACGTGCAGGGCGATCTGGATAAGCCCTCCGTCGTCGCCCGTCTGGTCGAAGACGAAAACGGAAACTCCGTCACCCAAGCTTACCTATATGCATACAACGCGCTCGGAAACGTCACCAAGATTATCGATCCCGAAGGCCGCGAGACCGTCATCGAATACGACAGCAACAACATTGACGTGCGCTTCGTCAAGCAGTGGGTCGGCGGCACCACTTACGAGACCCTTGCCGAATTTACTTATAATGGCAGCGACCCCGATCACCGACCGCGCAGTGCCATCGATGCAGGCGGTAATACCACAACCTTCAGCTATACAAGCGAAGGACAGATCAAAACGATCACTAATGAGCTGAATGAAGTCATCACCTTCACGTATGAGACCAATGTGAATAACAACGGCTACGGTAAGGTTTTGACCATCACAGGGGACGTGCCCGGCGGCAACATGACCTACACGTATGATAGTTTCGACCGCATCCGCACCGCTACCGATTCCGAAGGGCACACCCTGACTTACGATTACGATGCGCTCGACCGCGTGACGCTCATCACCTATCCCGATGCCTCCTACGAGCAATTCGATTACGAGCACCACAGCCTCGTCGCCTCCCGCGACCGCGAAGGCCGCTGGTCGCGCACTTTCCACAACGCCCTGCGCCAGCCCGTGCTCGAGCGCGACCCCCTCGGGCAACTCACCCAATACGAGTGGTGCCGCTGCGGTGATATTCGCAAGCTCATCGACGGTGAGGGCAATATCACCCACTGGATACGAGATATTCAGGGGCGCGTCACCTCCAAGAAGCTGGCCGACGACACCACCATCGACTACAGCTACTTCCCGTATTCCGGTCAGTTGCACACCTCGACCGACGCACTCAATCAAGTCGCCACCCGTAGCTACTTCATCGACGGCAACCTCGCCCAGATTGACTACAGCGCAAGCAACACCCCCGACGAAAGCTTCAGCTACGACCCACACTACAACCGCCTTTCCAGTATGCTCGACGGTATCGGCACCACCAGTTTCGCTTACCACCCCAACGACGGCATGACCAGCGGCGCTGGACTCATCGCAAGGATCAACGGCGCATTCCCCGACGACACCCTTAAATACACCTTCGACTCACTCGGACGCTTAGCCAAACGCGAGATCGTCGACGACGCCACCTACAGCAGCGCCAGTTACAGCGAAGAATATGTTTTCGACGACCGCAGCCGCGTCGAGAACGTGATCAACAACCTCGGCACTTTCGATTATTTTTATGTCGGCCAATCCAACCGCATCGACTACCTCGACCTGCCCAATGGAATGCAGACGATTTACACGTATGAGAGCGCGAGTGGCGACCACCTGCTGCAACAAATCCAGCACCTAAACGCCGCCAGCACCCCAGCGGTGATCTCACAGTTCGACCACACTTACCGCCAGGACCGCAACATCGCAACGTGGACAACAACGCAAAACGCAGCCCCTTCACCGGTTGGCAAGAAATGGACTTTCGGCTACGACGACGCCTTGCGTCTGCAAACCGCCGTGCGCACCAACACTAGCACGCAAAGCATACTCGAAGAGTTCGGCTACGGCTACGATAAAGCTGGTAACCGCACCAGCGTTACCGACGGATCGGCCAGCACCAACACTCCAAATAACGAACTCAATCAAACCACCAGTAAGCAAGGCTTCGGTTCGACGCGCTTCAGCGGCACCATCGACGAACCCGCAACCGTCACGATCAACTCGCAGCCAGCCAAAGTCATGTCCACCGGCGGCGGCGCTCCCTACACTTACGAAGCCCTAGTCGATCTAGCCGAAGGCAGCAATACTGTCACCATCGAAGCGACCGACGGCAATAATAACACCGCTACGCAAAGCTTTTCAGTAACTACAAGCGGTGTGCAGATGCAGCTCGAATACGATTTAAACGGCAACCTTCGCTACGAAAAAGACGCCAGCGGAACAGTCTTGCGCGAATTTCAATGGGACGCTAAAAACCGCCTAGTGAAAATCATTGATGGCACCAAAGAAAGCGAGTTCGTCTATGACGGCCTAGATCGCCGTGTCCGGATCATCGAACGCGACAATAGTGTCGTGCAATCGAACCAAGTTTACATTTGGGACGGCACGAGAATCGCGCAAAAACGAGCCAGCGACGGCAGCACGGTGCAGCGCAAATATTTCGCGCAAGGCTTTGAGGAAGGCACCAGCGACTACTACCTAACCAAAGACCATCTAGGCAGCATCCGCGAAGTTGTCGCCAGCGACGGCACCACTATCGAGGCGGTTTACGATTATTCGCCGTGGGGTGAAGTGACCAAGATCGGCGCGAGTGGTGTCGAAAGTGACTTCCTCTACACGGGCCACTTTTATCACGTCGAAAGCGATTTACACCTGACGCTTTACCGCGCCTACAATCCCGAACTCGGTATGTGGCTCTCGCGTGACCCCATCGCCGAGAATGGGGGCATAAATCTGTATGCATATGTGGGGAATGATCCTATTAACTACGTCGATCCTCAAGGCCTATGTCCTGCTCTGGCTATTCCATTCATTTTTGGAGGAGGTGGGATATCTGCTGGCACTGCAGTAACAGCTGGAGCTGCGGTAACAGCTGGCGGTGTTACGGTAGCCGCTGCAAATGACGGCGTGTTTGAGCGCGCGGGTACTAATCTCGGTAATGCAATTGGTGACTGGCTCTATCCAGGAGCAACTTATTTACCGCCTATGTCTGTTGATTCAAGGCAAACAGGAAGTCAGCGCGACACTGGTCTTGCTAATGTTTCCGATGCAGACATTCAAGATCGCGCGAGGGACAAGAGCCTTTCAAGGGAAGAGCGTAGGCGCTACCAAAAGGAAGAAAAAGCAAGAGGTTTGAGAAATCGTAATAAGGATCGAGGCTGCAAACAATGACCGGTCCGGCGCGTCACATTCAAAAATATGAAGAGTGGTTAGATCGTTTTGATCTTTCCATTGAAGAGTTCACACTTGATGAACTCTGCAAGATATCTAAATCGAGATATATCGATCTAAGATATCAAGCAGCTGAAATCATGGGAGATTACGTGTTTGAAGAATCCGTTTTAAAAAGGCTCATATCAATGCTCAAAGATCCCTCTAGTCATGTCCGTTTGGCGGTTGCATGCTCATTGTCTAATTCGGATTTGGAGCATTGGGCAGAGGAATTTATTGCAAATGCATTGGCATCAGAACGCGATCTATATGTGAAATGCTACCTTATTCTAGCTCTATCGAATTTTGTAACCCCAACGTCTCGAACTTCGATATGTGAAACTCTAAACAAAGCCAAGAGGAGCGCATTGAAATTAAGATGTGAGTATGCGTTATATAAACTTGGAGACGTTAGTCGCCTTTCTGAAATAATTAGTTACCTTCGAGTTAAAGACTATCGAGCAAGAAGTGCATGTGTTGGAATTCTTGAAGAGATTTACGATGCAAAATGCTGCGAAATGATTGTTCAAAGTTTGAAAGCTCACTGTGAAATCGAGAGGGTATCTTCTGTGAAAGAAAGGACGCAGCGCGTATTGGAAAAAATAAAGGACTGAAGGGACTGAGAAAGCGCCAGTCCACGTTTTTTCATTTTAGCCGCTCGTGGTATCCAAAAACCAACTACGTTCGCTCCGTCCTCCGAATTGAATTTGCTCGTCAATTCGCCCAAGGGATACCCGCTTTCCTAATCTCTTCGAGACGTTGCCATCTCCGCGCTGTTGCGCTTTGTCGATCCTCCGTCCTGCGCTCTCTAAGCGCCGCTGCCCCCGACTCATTGCATTCGTTCCCCTTCGGCGGGACTGTAAACGCCCAATGTAACAGCACCTATTCCAATCTTAGCCGCTTCTCCGGTCAATGCAGCAGCGGGCAACAGGCATCTACTCGCCTCGCGGCTCTCCTCTGGCAAATTTGGCCGTCCCTGCGCAGCCCCGCCCGTGAGCGCCCCCTGAATCTATAGGTTCAGCCGTTCTCCCCGCTCAAGGGATATTATGCCTAATTCCTGCTATACGGCTGGCTCAGGCTGTTCCAGCCTTCAAACATCCAGCCTACAGGAAAGAGACATAATATACCTTGAGCTGTCGTCCAGCGAGTCAGCAGGTGGCGCTCACTGGCGGGGTTGCTCCGGGACTAGCGGGTCTATGTTTGAAGCTTTTTTATATCGTTGGGTGTTTTAACCAATAGAAGGTCGACGTGCTTCAACTTCGGCGATAAGCTCAGTTGCTGAGCATTTTAATCCCTTTGCCAGTAAAAATATTGTAACTAGAGAGGGTTGGAATTTTCCATTTTCAATTTCCGAAAGGAAACTGCGATCAATGCCTGCAGCTTCGCATAGTTTCTCTTGGGAGAGCTTTGCTTTTGCTCGCTTTTGCGCGACTACCCGACCGAAAGTATGTTTGATGTCCAAGTAAACATATTACTGTATTTTAGTGGTTCTTCACGGATTTCGGTCAAAGCTCTTTGCGTGTAGATAGGTTCGGCAGATCGTAGATTTTCAAGTGCAGGAACTCTTCATCTCGATATCCATAAGCCTATCTGGTCAGCCAGCCGATCTTGTTATTGAAGACTTCTTGGCTGGCACTGGTGAGGCGGTCATGTTTCCAAAAGGCCAAGAGACCTTCGATACGTTTGCGTATGGTCTTGGCCATTTGCTTGAGGCAGTGGATCGCTGAGGCTTCC
>Ga0307978_1000739_pt1 | contig 26318 bp, 23 predicted proteins | sample OrgLakmetage1056_FD_203151 | JGI IMG/M metagenome (GOLD analysis project Ga0307978, IMG submission 203151) | Saline water microbial communities from Organic Lake, Antarctica - #1056 | ecosystem: Environmental > Aquatic > Non-marine Saline and Alkaline > Saline | place: Antarctica: Organic Lake...
CAATAAAGAAATCTATCGGTAAGCCGTGTGAGGGAAAACTTCATGCACGGTTTGATGAAGGGGGCGCTGATTGTTTTATTATATTCGTATAGCGAATATAATAAAACAATCAGGCTCTACTCTACTAGGGCATTAAAAAGAAAACTTTGAAACAGATAATTGCCACATTCATATTTTTAGTTCTTGGACTTACCTCCTGCGAGTCTGACAAGAATTCTGATTCCTCTAATGTATATTATGTGGAAAACATGTTGAGCTTTTATGACCCTTATGATAAGGACTTTGATCGCTCGATTTGGATTAGAAATTCCGAGAATATTAAAGTAGCGCACGAGACTTTCAAAAAAGTTGGATATAGAAGATTATTTCTAGAGTATAACTACAGCTACGATTGGTGTTGGATTCTAGGAGACGTGAATAAACCGTGTGATGAAATCATTGACAGTCTGCTCATCACCCATGATTCTGAAAAAATCAGATCAAAGTACTACCGAGAGTTTTGGGATAGAAGAAGGACAGAGCAAAACGACTCAATCGTATTTGAAGTATTAAAAGAAGTATCGATCATATTGTGCCAAGACATTGCAATCCCTTACAATGTAGACCACGTCAATGACACGCTTTTCAAATTGATTGAAATTAGAGAATTTGAAGATTCATTGACAGATGCAAAAGCTCTAGAGAATTTTAATTATCTAAAAAGTATAGGGTTATATAAATCGGCTTACAACTTGCTCTTTGAGAGATACCGCTATTATGATGTAGAATGGAATCAAGAGGAACTCAAAATTTCATTGAACTCTGATACGACAAACTGTTGTCCATGGGCATTTATAGAAGACAGTACGAAATGAAGATGACGAAAACCTGTGTTTGTCCTTAAGTGAAAAAGATCAATGAATACTGTTGGCAGACCTTCGTTGCCTTAGAATCTCAAATACAGTATTTTTAGTGGTTAACAAAAAGCCCCTTGGATAAAGCATACAAAAGTCTTAGTTCAGTTAAAAAAACAACTTTTTTATAGGTATATTCCCTATACCTAAGATTTGAATTGGGTCTATATGGATGTTGGCTATCATTAAAAGAATATAAATTAAATAAAAAAATCATGAAAAAAATCAGAATTCTATCCCTAGATGGTGGAGGAATACGAGGTATTTTACCCGGCATTGTATTAACCCAAATCGAACAAAAACTTCAAGAGAAAATGGGAGACTCAAATGTTAAACTATCTGATATGTTTGATTTTATGGCAGGCACAAGTACAGGAGGTATATTAGCTTTAGCTTATCTAACACCCAATGAAGAAAACCGTCCCAAATTAACTGCTCAAGAAGCGGTAAATATCTATTTAGATAGAGGTGATGACATATTTGATGTTAGCAATTGGCAAAAAATAAAAAGCCTAAATGGTCTAGCAGATGAAAAATATAACGCTTCTGAACTTGAAGAAGCTCTTGAAGATACATTTGGAGAATTGAAATTATCAAATTTATTAAAACCCTGTATAATTAGTTCTTACGACATAAGAAATGGTAAACCTCATTTTTTTAAGCAGCACAAATCAAATAATGACATTTACAATTTTAAAATTAAAGATGTTGCTAGAGCTACATCTGCAGCCCCAACCTATTTCGAACCTGCGCGAGTTAAAAATGATCTAGGAACTCCTTATCCTTTAATAGACGGTGGTGTGTTTGTGAACAACCCCTCATTAGTCGCCTACTCAGAAGTTAGGTCTATGACTTTTGAAAATATGGAAAACTTTCCGTCTGCTAAAAATATGATGATTGTATCTATTGGGACAGGTAGTGTAAGTAAAGGTTACGAATATAAGAAAGCCAAAGATTGGGGAGCCATTGGATGGATTAAACCTATTATAGAAATAATGATGTCTGGTAATTCTAAAACTGTCCACCATCATTTAAAACAAATATTTGGAACATTAGAAGAACAAGACCAAAAAGATTATCACCGCCTTGAACCTGAAATAATAACAGCTGATACTGAAATGGACAACGCATCCCTTGAGAACTTACAAAAATTAAAGGAAGATGGTTTATCATATATTTCAATTCAGAGTATAGATAAAGAACTAGATGCAATTGTAGAAAAACTTATCAATTACCAAAGCTAAAACCTAATACTGTAAAATCTCTATTTAATTTATTTTCAATTACAATTGCATTGATAACCTCATGTGTTTCAATACCAAAGGAAACACTATTACTTTCTAAAACAATAGGGAAAAATTTAGTTGTATTACACAATTCTCACAGAAAAACTATTGAGATTCATTATTCAAAAGTGAAAAAGATATAAATACTTTTGTTGATGATGTTAATGCACCTTTTATCATTCATTATATAGTAAAAAAAGAGTCAGAAAAATAAAATAATGATAAAAGCTCTTTATACTCAATTATTGAAAACGCTGGTAAAGACAAATCAAAAGAGGCTAAGAAGAGTCCTTCTCTTTTAATTGTGTAGCTCATCACAAACTTAAGTGCATACATACAAAGTCAAGTCATCGAGGCGTCTAGCTATGTTCTGTGGTCAGGCTTTCGTTAACATAGCAAAGAAAGAAGCATCAATTCACTAAAACCAAAAAAAAACACTTGAGTTTTGTCTATTCACAACAAAACCATGGAAAAGACCATTGGATAATACATAAAAGTGTTAGTTTAGATAAAAATAAAACAACTTCCTAAATAGATATATACCCTATACCGAAGATTTGAATAGGATTTATATTGGTTCTGTGCATAATTTGACAAAAAACCTCTATCCAATAATTTATGAAAACAATATTTTACATTTTAGCTATAAGCCTTACTATAGTTAGTTGTCAGAAAGAAAACACAGCGAATTCGATTATATCTGAATTTGAAAATCGAATATCAAACTCTGAATCTTGGGAATATGATGTTCATTACAAAATGAAATATTTCAGTTCTGATGAGGATACATTGAATTACTATTCAAATTGTAGACTAATCAAACATAAGTCCGATACTATATTCGGTGGTAGTTTTTGGATTAAAAATGATAGTATCGACAGATATTATGATTTAGAGAACATCTATATTATTAATCATAACAGCAAAAAAATAACAAAATTCTTTCCGAAAAAAGGACAAGATTGGGCAATTAGAGGTAATACGGTAAGCGGAGTTTTAGACTCTTATTTTCTTAAACCTAACAGGCTTTCGAAATATCTAAAAGATTCAACTATTGTCGCAAAGTTAAATGAAACATTAATAGGTAAAAAGAATCTCAATACGATAGAATTTGCATTTGAAGACGAATTACCAATTGAAAAACAGAGAAAGATATTTTATTTTAACGATGATAACTATTTGAAAGATATTACTTATTCGGTAAAATTTCAAAACGAATGGCAATATAATGAATGGCATTTTTCAAATGAGAAATTTAATAAAGTAAATGATAAAGTATTAAAATCGGAGTTTGATAGTTTAACTAAGGACTATGAAATTGAAGATTATAAAGAACCTAATCCTAAAGAAATGGAGCCATTGGCTATTGGTTTGAAGGCGCCAAAATTTAAAGGATTAAGATTTAAAGAAAACGACTCAATTACATTACAAGATTATAACGGAAAATATGTCATTTTAGACTTTTGGTATAAAGACTGTTTTCCTTGCATAAAAGCAATAGCATCGCTAAATGAATTGAGGACTAAATATTCTGCAAAGGATTTAGTAATTCTTGGGTTAAATCCATTTGACAATAAAGAAAAGAATAAAGAAAAACTGAATGACTTTATTGAGATAAATAAAATGAGCTATCCAACAATTTTCGTGGATCATAAAGTCACGAAAGAATATAAAGTTAGAGCTTATCCTACTTTCTACATCATAGATACTAAAGGAAAAATTGTGTATTCTAAGGTTGGACATAGCGAAAAGAACGAAAAAGAGATTGATAGTTTATTAAACAAGTTGATAAAATAACTGACAACAATAATTTATGATTGTTGTTGTCGGTATAGCTTATGCCGAATTTTCGGTAACCTCACCTTAATGCCCCGATCCTTTGGGAATGTCTGTATCGATCTTTCGTCGATGATCCTATTGGGATGAGTTGGTTTTGGGGATGGTTTCTTAGATTTAGAAGTGTCATCCTTTCTTCTTCACTTTAGTGACTAGTAGGCTATTTGTTTTTTTAATTTTTCTCATTAACAACCGATATATAAATGTTGTTTAATAAACCCGAACTATTAGTTCTATCTCAAAGTTCTCTGCGTTCGTGATGGAAGTGGATAGCCCGTAATAGCCAAAAGCCAGAGAGTCTTGGCTGTGGAGAGCGACCTAAGAAGCTACATTACAGCCCTAGAATCTCCAGCTTTTGGCTTGCGGACTAAAAACGGACAGCACGTTGAAACGCCCTATTATTTATACTTATTTTTCATCACTATATAAAAGACAAGAGGAACCAAAATAAGGGTTAAGAATGTTGAAACAATTGTTCCACCCATCAAAGACAGGGCAAGACCTTGAAAAATAGGATCGAAAAGTATGGCGACTGCTCCTATGACCACGGTTCCTGCTGTGAGTAAAATGGGTGTGGTTCTTACGGCACCTGCTTCAATGATGGCTTGCTTAAAGGCAATACCTTCGTTGAGGCGGATTTCTATGAAATCGATAAGCAAAACGGAATTTCTAACCATAATTCCTGCTAGAGCAATCATTCCAATAAAAGAAGTTGCTGTAAAAAATGCATCGAACAGCCAATGTGCTAAAATAATTCCTATTAATGAAAGCGGAATAGCAATCATCATCACAATTGGGGAACGGAAGCTTTGAAACCAGCCAACGATTAGCATGTAAATGATAAAAATAACCACTAAGAAAGCAATACCAAGATCTTGGAATACTTCCAATGTAATTTGCCATTCACCATCCCATTTTACAGAGTAATCTTCTGTATCAACAGGAATATCTGTGTACAATTCTTCTATAGAGTAGCCTTCTGGTAAGTGCATGTCTTTAAGATACTTTTCCATACCCAATATGGCGTAAACGGGACTTTCTAGTTCTCCAGCCATTTCTGCTGTGACATATACTACACGGCGCTTATTTTTTCTGTAGATGCTTTTTTCAATAGGTTGTTCTACCAGATTTACTAGGTCGCCGATGTTTACGGTATGTCCTTGCTGAGACTTTACTTTTAATTTTAAAAGATCCTTGGTACTGGACTTTTCTGAGTTTGGTGTATAGTAGGTTATGCTAACTTGTTCAGGTTCATTTTCTCTGTAAGCCTTACCAATGGAAGTATTCCCGAGACTCAACCGCATGGTTTCAACTATTTGCTGAGTGCTTATGCCTTCTAGGTTGGCTCGCTCGGTGTCAACTTTAAATTCAATCTCCTTTTGGTCGGCTTCTACACGCCAGTCGATGTCGACCACATCTTGGGTCTCGTGTAAAATATCCTTTACCTTTTGTGCAATTTTGATTTGCTCTTCGTAATCTGGTCCGTAAATTTCTGCAACAATTGTTGATAGCACAGGTGGCCCCGGGGGGACTTCCACTATTTTGATAGCTGCGCCATAGCGATCACCAATGGCTTTTACCTCTTTCCTAAACGATTTTGCGATATCGTGGCTTTGTTCACTTCGTTCGCTCTTATTGGTAATATTTACCTGAATGTCTGCTAGATGATCACCATCTCTAAGATCGTAATGTCTTACAAGCCCATTAAAGGTGATGGGAGAAGCAGCACCAACGTAGGTTTGATAATTAACCACTTCCTCTCGGTCTTTTACGTACTCTGCAATTTCTAATGTGACGGCTTGCGTGCGCTCCAGTGTAGTACCTTCTGGCATATCAATAACAATTTGAAATTCGTTTTTGTTATCGAAGGGAAGCATTTTTACCAAAACAGATTCATTTAAGAATAAAAGTACAGAAGCGATAAGCAATACAAATGTACTTCCAATGAAAAGCCAACGTTTCTTAGAACTCTCTAGAAGTGGTCTCTGTACTTTTTCATAAATTTTATAAATTCGGGTCGATTTTAATTTTTCATCACCGAGTTTGTCGGCTTTCTTAATAGCTTCTTCATCATCCTCTTCGCCATCGTCTTGTTTGCCATCGCCTTTCAAAAAATAAAAGGCCAAGTAAGGCACAATGGTAAGCGCTATAAATAGAGAAAGAATCATTGTAATAGATGCACCAATGGGCATTGGACTCATGTAAGGACCCATAAGGCCACTTACAAAAGCCATGGGAAGTACAGAAGCAATAACAATAAAGGCAGCTAAAATAGTAGGATTACCTACTTCATTTATAGCATAAATGGCGGCGTTCCTTAAGGATCGTTTCTTCATTTTGAAATGCCGGTGTATATTTTCTGTAATGATGATAGAATCATCGACTACAATCCCGGTAATAAAAATGAGTGCAAAAAGCGTGATTCTATTTAGCGTGTAACCAAATAAATAGTAACTAAGCATTGTTAAAGCGAACGTAACAGGAACAGAAATAAAGACAACAAGTCCGCCGCGCCATCCCATAGATAACATAACAACTAAGGTTACAGCAATGATTGCACTTAGTAAATTGAAAAGTAAGTCGGATACCTTTTGTGATGCTGTTTCTCCATAATTACGAGTCACCTCGAGTTCCACACCTTCTGGGATTATATATTGTTCCCAGCGTTCTTGTTGAGCCAAAATCTGGTCGGCAACTTGCATGGCATCAGCGCCCTTTCTTTTTGCAATAGATAGGGTAACGGCAGAATAGGAGGAAGGCATTTTTGCCTGTTCTGCACTTGCAGCACCGAAGCCAAACTCCACATAGTTCTTAGGTTTTTCTGCACCTTCTTCTACATTTGCTATTTGATGCAGATATACGGGTCTGTTTCCAGAAGTGCCAACAACTATTTGCTTTAGGTCTCTTTCAGTTTCGATGAATTTTCCAGTGGTGATGAGGATGTTTTCGTCTTTGGTCTGTATAGTTCCACTTTTGGACTTGGAGTGGTTAGCCTGTATCATCTTGGTAACACTCAAAATATCTAAATTATAGGAAGCTGCTTTTTGATGATCAAAATTAATTTTCAACTCTCTACTTCTGCCTCCAATGACTTCACTAGAAGCAACATTCTCCACCTTTTCAATCTCCAAAATCAGTTCATTGGCGATTTGTTTAAGGCGGAAGTCATCGTACTTTTCGCTAAAAAGCGTAAGGCCAACGACTGGCACATCGTCTATAGATCTTGTTTTGATAAGTGGCTGAGTAACGCCCTCAGGAATTTCATCCATATGGCGCATAATTTCATCATGAAGTTTTACGTAAGACCTTTCTATATCTTCACCCACATAGAATTGCGCTATGAGCATTCCTTGTCCCTGCATAGAGGTGGTGTAAACATATTCAATACCATCAATATTAGAGATAACACGCTCCAAAGGAATAATAACTTTAGATTCAATTTCTTTAGGACTCGCACCAGGATAGCCAACAAATATATCGGCCATAGGCACGTTTATTTGTGGTTCTTCTTCTCGTGGAATCAATAAAGCAGCATAAATTCCCACGGCCATAAATACAACCATAAGTAAGACTGTAATTTTGGAAGTCATAAATGCGTTGGCTAGTTTACCAGCAATACCATTTTTCATAAGATCTAGTATTTCACGGTTATACCGTTATAAAGTTTGGAGTCTGCAGAAGTTACAACGGACTCATCGCTGCTTAGACCAGAAAGAATCTCTATATATTCATCGTAGTTTACCCCAGTCTCCACCCATCTCAGCATCGCTTTATTTTCTGGGCTAACTACGTATAGACCCTGTAAACCGCCTCGATCGATAAGTGCTGATTTGGGAACAAAAATTCCTTGATCCAAAGAATCCGTAATAAGTTGTATTTCTCCTTGTTGTCCAGAAAAAAGCTGGACATCATTTTCGGTTAGTAATTTTGCTTTCACAACATATTGTCCTCCTGTTTCTGAAGACGATAAGCTCAATTCTGATATTTGGGCATCGATTTTTTGACCATCTGTCGACACTACAACGGTGGCCAGTTGTCCTTTTCTTAATGAAGAAATAGCTCGTTCTGAAACTGAAAAGTGAAATTCAAATGCATTCTCAACTTCCATTTGTAGAATCGAAAATCGGGGGTTTGCTAAATCTCCCTCTTGAACCATTTTTGAAGTAATTACACCCTCAAATGGGGCCTTGATATTGAAATATTTTAATTCTGATTGTATTTCTTTCAACTGACTTTCTACTCCTGCTTTTTGACTTTTTACAGAGTTATATTTTAAGGAGATAGACTCCAGCTCTTTTTCTGAAACACTATTTTTTTCTCTTAAACTTTTGTATCGTTTATAATCCTTTTCGGTGTTTTCTAAAGTGGCACTTACCTCGTCGAGTTTGGCAGTAAGCTGATTTTGTTTCGACATGAGGTCATCGCTGTTTAATTTAACCAGCAACTGGTTTTCATGAACAGCATCGCCTACATCTACAAGGATTTTATCCACGTAACTTGATCCTCTAGATTGAATATCTATCGATTTTGAAGACTGAATTTTCCCCTTATAGCTTAAAAGCTGAGGTAAACTGGTGGTAGGATACTCGATTTTAACATCGACAGATATCTGCTCAGGCTTTTTATTTTCGGTTTTTTCTCCACAGCTCAAAATGCTTAATAAGAACACAGAAAAAAATATAGGCAGTAATTTATTTTTCATAAGTATAGGTGTTTGCTAAAAATTGAATGTATAACTGAGCGTAGTTAAACTCGAATATGGATTGGTTGTACGCCAGTCGCATAGAAGATTGTTGTTGTTCTGCCCGCAGCAAATCTGTAGTGCGCTCAAGACCTTCTCCAAATCTATCTTTCCTGATTTGGTATGCTTTTTCTGCTTGCTTCAGGGATAGTCTATTTCTATTAAGTTTTTGCTCTGCCTCGCGAAATTGGCGTTTTGCTTTTTCCAACTCCATATTGGAATTGGAGGCATACCTAGAAGCTTCTAGTTTGGCTTGATCTAAACTTGCATTTTCTTCTTGAAGTTTTGCAATATTTTTACCACCTTCAAAAATATTCCAGTTAAGTGAAGCACCTACAAAAAAGTTTCTTGTGTTGGTTGTAAAGGCTTCATCTGAAAACCATTGTAGGTTCCCAAAAGCATTAAGCGTTGGCAAAAAGGAATGTTTGGCTGCAGTTTGCATTTTGGATTGGGCCTTGGTTTGCAAATCGACTGCTAAAATGTCTTCTCTTGTTTCTATTTGACTTGCGTCCATAGTCTCCACAATATTAAGCCCAAGTTTTGAAACTGGTTTTACCACAGTATTAGCATCTCTGTTCATTAAAAACAGAAGATAGTCTGAAAGATTTTGGAGTTTATTGTAAGCCGCGATGTATTCGTTTTCAACTTCATTTAACCTTACTTCTGCACTTAGTAAATCTGGCATGATCAATAGACCTTCGTCATAAAAATTTTGAATACTTTCAAAATTTTGCTCGGCAATTTTTCTAGTTTGCTCTAGTACTTCAACCCCTTTATAAGCGAGCTGAAGTTGCATATAAAGTTTTTCCACTTCAACTAAAAGCGCTTTTTCTTCAAATTTATTTTGAAGTTGTTGTGCTTCTTTTTGAGCGTTTAGTGCAGAACGTTGAGCCCACTTTTCAATATTGATAAGAGGTTGTTGAATGCTTAAAGCAGTGGTAAAATTGGAAATGGCACTTGGATTGTTCAAATTATCGATTTGAAAATCTTGCTCTGTAAAAATTCCTTGGTTCAATAATGTTCCAAATGCTTGGACGGGATTATTGGTTCTATAAAAATTATGCGAAACACTAAGCTGAGGTAAAAACGCAGCATTGGTTTGCCTATAGCGGGCTCTTGCTTTTCTAAATTCACTTTCATTAATTTGAAGTGATCTATTATTTTGAAGCACTTGGCTCTTGAGTTCTTCAAGAGTAAACTCCATTTCTTCTTGGGCCTGAAGTTGCCCAAAATTAAATAGAAAAGCTATAAATGGAATTATCATTAGGTATGCCTTCATTTTATTTTGAATTTATAATTGCAAAATTAGGAATTAAGAGGTGCACTGAATGTAACAAATGTTCTATAAAGCTTGGTTATAAAATTTTGGTTTCACACCAATTTGCCTCCCAAATGTCGAAAAAACTCTGAATTATTTTTTTCTTCTGGGATCAAAAAAAAGCTAAGCATTCCAATAGTCATCTTGGAATGGTTTTTTTTTTGAGATATGAGTTCCGAAGCTTCAAAAAAACGGACGATTTGCCACATTTGAAGTGAAATTGGTAATATGCGTTCGTGATGGAAGTGGTTAGCTCGTAATAGCCAAAAGCCAGAGAGTCTTGGCTGTGGAGAGCGACCTTAGAAGCTCCTTTACAGCCCTAGAATCTCCAGCTTTTGGCTTGCGGACTAGAAACGGACAGCACGTTGAAACGCCCAATACTTAATTAAAATCCATATTTAACGAAAACTGTACAATTTTGACCAGGATCGGTAAGACGTTCCAGTCCGCTTAAGCTGGTATTGGCTTGGTTTCTAAAGGCAAAATTTAGGTGATCGTAATACTGCTGGTCAAAAGCATTCAATACCGCGGCTCCTAAGTCGAGCCCAGGGAAAAGTTCGTAACCCAACCGAAAATCAACCAATTCGTAACCAGGTGTAGCTTCATTTTCGCCAAACGATGTAGCCAGCTCATCTTGTTGACTTACCATCCTTAAGTCGGTTGCTGCCCAAAACTTGTTCTTGCTGTACTGCAAACTTATTTTACTGCGCAGGGGAGGAGTAAGGGGCAAAGACTCGCTTAAATCTTCGTTGCGGGTATACACGTAAGCCATATCAGCATCCAACTGAAAATGGGTTAAGAAATTAACGCCCACGCTAGCTTCAAATCCTGTTTTGTAAGCATCATCTAGATTTCTGAATACTTTTGGATTGATAGGTTCTTGGTTGGGCATAAATTTCCTCGTTTTGGTAGGATCGATGATGGCTACGATGTAATTTTCGAAATGAGAGAAATAGACAGAAGCTCCCCAGTTTAATTTATCGATGAATCCATCTATTTCTTTTTTCCCTGTGTATGCAACTTCAAATTGATTGTTCACTTCTGCGTGCAAGTTGGGGTTACCAATGTACTCAAACGGATCTTGGCCAACTTGAAAATGATTGATGAATCGCTCAATCATATTCGCAGAGCGCACACCACGTCCAAAGGCAAATTCTAATTGATTATCGGCATCTAGTAATTTTTTGACCGATACCGTAGCACTAAAATTATGCTCAGTTCTGTTTCCCAAACCTGGATAGTAAGCTAGGAAATCTGCTTCGGGGTCCTGAATGTCTGAGTTGACCATATCATATCGAACACCTGCATTTACTACCGTAGAACTATTGATTCTGTAGCGAGACTCCGCAAAAATGCCATAGTCGTTGATAAACGAATCTTGCCAAATTTTGTCGGTAAGCTGCAGAGGTGGATCGAGGGGCATTCCCATCATGTTTTGTTTTATTAAGCGATTTCTCACACCGTCTCTACTTATTAAAAGCGCATCGGTTCCAGTAAAAAGCGTCCAGAACTCAGCAAGCTTCCACTCTAGTTCAAATCGACCGCCAGCTGTTGTCGCTTCTACAGGAGAGACAGCTTCCACCGTTTCGAAATTGCTTCTTCTGCTGTTACTCATGAGATGATCTACATAAGAAAAATAGGCTTTAGCTTGAATTTTCTGCAAGGTCTTCCCGGGTCTTTTCTTGAAATAATCTAGAGATAGCATGGAAGAATCATCATAATCTGAATCCATTGGTAAAGAGGCATGTAGCACATCTCTACCAAAAGATTGTCTCCAATGCAATTGTAAACGCTCAAGGCTAGTGAAATTATAACCCATACGCAGGCTATAATCTATACTTCTAAACGATGATGGAATTTCTCTTCCAGCCCCGTCTTCGTAATTACCAAAATCACGATAGCCATACATCCCAACAACATCAAACTTTTCTTCAGCATACTGAAGCCGAACCATATTCACCAATGAATTTCCATTGGTTTCATATCCAGTTGAAGCACTTCCAGAAATGCCATAATTTCCTAGTTCTGGTCGTTTGGACACCATATTGATAAGTCCTCCAAAAGTAGCTCCATAACGCATGGTATAGGGTCCGCGAACAACTTCAATTTTTGAAATATCCTCTGGCATGACGTGGGTGGTGATAGGATCCATCCGGTTTGGACACGCATGCATAACTTTGGTTCCCCCGTCATATTGAATATTCAATTGCTCATATTGTGAAGCACGGAAAGAGGGATCAATAGCGTAATTCCCGCGTTTGATGAGTCCAAATCCATTAATGTCTCTGAACAAGTCAGCTACATTTTTAGGCTGAGTCACTCTTTCAGTTAAGTCTGGTGTAGTGATGTTCATCACCGGATCTTCAAAAACTCTACCTGTGACCAAAACTTCTTCCAGCTCTGTATTTTCAGCTTCCAAATACTGGATATTTGGCATTGTAGTTTCAACTTTCAAAATTTTAGAACTATAGCCAATGTGACTAATCTTATAAATTTTACCGATTTTTAATTGTAAAATTTTGTTGTTAGTAATATGATACTTGTTGTTGTTGTTGTTTTGATCGATAGCGTAAACCCCAGTAAGGGTTTCTTTGGTTTGTGCGTCTTTAACCTCTATAGATTTAGTTTGAGCTATAAGCATCATAGAACTAAACAAATAGATGAAGGCGCTTAAAATAATTTTCATGTTTAAGCCTTTAAAATGTCTAACTAATTTGTTTTAAATAAAATTGGAGTTAAACGGAACGTATAGGTGGCTTAAAACTTTTGTTTAAGAATTGAAATTTATAATGAGAGGTATACAAAAAAGAGTGTTCTACCTCGGCGATAGAAAAACTTATAAAGGTGTCAGTTTCAGAACATAGAGTTGTGAAAATAAGTTCGCTTTCAAGAAAAATAGAAGCATTTTTGGGGGTATCGGTTTGTTTGTTATCAAGGACGTCACTCAAAAAACATTTTCCATCACATTCCAGCTCAGGGCGATCCACATTTTCACAATAATTCTCTATAAAATTATCGGTGAAGGCGATATAATACGACAGCCAAAACGCAGACTTCACAGTGAATAAAAGCACCACGAGGCTTAATATAAGAACTATATTTAGTTTGATATCTTTCACTTTACAAAAGTACCGAGAATGCTTGCTTTGAATTGTGACTTAAATCACATTCCCGATAGATTTATAAAAAAAATTCTGATTCTAACACATTTAGTTTTCAGGAAAATTCACATCTTTAAGTTTATAAATTAGTTTTATGATAGATCCCAAATTATTGATCCAATTTAAGGCAGAAATTCTCAAAATTGAAAGAGGTAATGTTATTTTCAATTACGGAAGTAAAGCTCAGTTTTATTATCAAATCAAAACGGGTGAAGTGAAGATGAATAACTTTAATAGAGACGGCAAAGAATTTATTCAAGGGATTTTTTACCCAGATCAAAGTTTTGGAGAACCGCCCTTATTTGCGGATGTGGGCTATCCAGCAGGAGCAGAAGCTATTACAGATGTAGAGATTTTTCGTTTGCCAAAAGATGATTTTTTTGATTTGCTAAATAAACACCCAGAAGCGCATTTTAAAATTTCTGAAGTATTGGCGTCGCGCTTGTACTACAAAGCAATTATGGCTTCTGAGATTTCCTCACAAGATCCCGAGCATCGCATTGTAAGGTTGCTGGATTATACCAAGACGCATATTCATAAACTAGATCCTAAGGATGTTTTAGAAGTCGATTTAACTCGCCAGCAAATTGCCGATCTCACTGGATTACGCGTAGAAACTGTTATTCGTGCCTGTAAGGCCTTGGAAAAAAAAGGTGAAATTCAAATTAAAGCACGGAAAATTTTGAGGTAATACCAATTTAGTTTTTAAATGTTGCATTAAAAATTTGAATTATACTACGACGTAGCTCAGCACAGGTTTTTTACTTAGTTGAGGAAAAAAATATAAGCATAGCACTAAATACGGTTCTATTTTAAGACGATTAGTAAGTGAAAAAGAAACTGATTTTATACGACATTTGAATGCTAATATGGTATAAGATGAGTTGTAATAATTTTGAATTGATTCAAATCATAAACAGTGGTCATTCATACTTGTATTTTTGGGTAACATAAAAATACAAAACAATGGATCTAGTTAAGAGTTTATCTGATGATTTTAAAAAGTATTACCTGGCTAATTCTGTATTGGGGATTATTGCTTCAAGTTGCTTGGGTTCTATCGTCGCAATGATTATTCTAAATGATGGAAACACGATATTCCATGTTGTTCACTTGAGTTGGATTGTAATTATTTGTATGATTTATAATGCAGCTATTTTAGTTGGTTTTAAACCAAAGATGGCTTTTCTTCTTCAGGTAATTAGTGTTTTATCAAGCGTATTTACAATTGCTTATTACATTTCTTTCTAATGAAACATGACTTAAAAACAAGAGAAGACGTATCCAAACTAGTACATCATTTTTATGAAAAAATTCGTCAGAATAAAGATATAGGTCATTTTTTTAATGAAAGCATTTTAGATTGGGATGAACATCTTGATAAATTAACCGATTTCTGGGAAACAAATTTGTTTTTTAAACAAAAATATAAGGGAAATCCCAAATTGGCACACCAACGTGTAGACAAACACTTTAATGGAAGTATTGAGCAAAAACATTTCGGTATTTGGTTAAATCTTTGGTTCGTAACTATAGATCAATACTTTGAAGGTGAATTAGCCGATCGAGCAAAGAACAATGCTAGAAAAATGGCTTCACATATTTTTATGAGTATTTATATGGATAGAAATACTATATTTTAACAGAAGTGGTTAAATTTGCTGAAGAGTATTTTTAATTATGTCCAACCCACCGATAAAACGCCATAAAGCCTTACGTAATTTGAGTCGTGAACATCACGAAGGACTTATTTTTGCTCTGCGTTTGCAAAAAGGAGTAGCTAAGAGAGCCGACCTTCAATCTATGGAAGAGTATGCCACTTGGTTTTGGGAAAATCATTTGTTGCCACATTTTCAGTTAGAAGAAGAACGCCTATTTCCAATGCTTAAGGGCGAGTACGAATTAGTGAGAGATGCAATAGTTCAACATCAAGACTTAAAGGTGCTTTTTCAAATTCAGCAAAAAACCCATGCAGATTTCAAAAGAATTTATGAATTACTTCAAAAGCATATTCGTTTGGAAGAGCGGGAGTTGTTTAACTTAATCCAAAGTACATTGAGTGAACAACAACTTGCTATTTACGAGAAAATACACAAACATCAACAAAGCTGTGCCCTGTGGCAAAAGCCATTTTGGTCTTAAAACTGAAGGTTCTTACTTTTAGGTGCAAAAATGGACTGTAAGCTTATTCCAACAATTGAAACGCTGAATGCTGTCGTTTACAGTCTAATGATAGACTCTAAAAAAGCTATGACAAGTAAATAGAAAAGACTATTTATAGATCACTTTCTTATTCCGAATTTTATTTAGGGTAACCCTGAAATATTAGGTATTTTGATTAACTTTAATAGCTGATCAAGCTTTTAATTTCATCGTCTTCAACGCTTATGGTATCTGTTTGCGTAACTTTTATGACACAGTGTTTTTATTCCTTTTTATAACTTTGCAAAAAAAAGAAGTTATGGACGTAGAAATTCTATCTCGGATCCAGTTTGCATTTACAATTGCTTTTCACTATATCTACCCGCCATTAAGTATAGGAATTGGACTTATTATGGTTGTTTTTGAAAGTATTTATATTCGGACCAAGAAAAAGGAATATGAAGTATTAGCTAAATTTTGGACCAAAATCTTTGCAATTACTTTTGGTATTGGTGTGGTGACAGGGATAGTTATGGAGTTTGAGTTTGGAACCAATTGGGCTACTTACTCACGGTATGTTGGAGATATCTTTGGAAGTGCTCTTGCAGCTGAAGGAATTTTTGCTTTCGCCCTAGAAAGTAGTGCTTTAGGAGTTTTGTTATTTGGTTGGAACAGAGTTAAGCCATGGGTCCACTTGGTCGCTACTTTGGCAGTTTTTCTAGGTTCTATGTTTTCTGCAGTTTGGATTGTCATAGCTAACTCTTGGCAACAAACCCCTGCGGGTTATCATATTGTTGGCGAGGGCATGCGAGCCAGAGCAGAAATTGTTGACTTTTGGGCTATGGTCTTCAACCCATCTTCAGTAGATCGACTTACCCATGTTTGGTTAGGAGCCTTTTTATCTGGGACTTTTTTAATTTTAAGTGTTCACGCCTATTATATTTTGAAAGGGAGATATGTTGTATTATCCAAAAAAGCCTTTAAAATAACACTTATCGTAGCTACAATTAGTTCACTAGCTCAGTTGTTTACAGGCCATCAATCTGCAGAAGGTGTTTCTGAAAATCAACCTGCAAAATTAGCAGCGTTGGAGGGGCACTTTGAAGCAAAAGCACCAGCCGATTTGTATCTCTTTGGATGGGTGGATAAAGAAAATCAAGAAGTGACAGGGCTTAAAGTTCCAGGAGGTTTATCATTTATGATACACCAAGATTTTTCGACCCCTATAACAGGTCTTAATTCTTTTCCTGAGGAAGACCGACCTTCTCAGGTGAATGCTATTTTCCAGTTTTATCATATAATGGTTGCTATAGGAATGTTTTTAATCGCCTTAAGTTTATTTGCTGTTTGGCGATGGAAACGTGGGAAGCTCTTTGATAAAAAATGGCTCTTATGGACGTTTGTATTTACAGCTTTACTCCCTCAGATCGCAAACCAATTTGGATGGTTTGCAGCTGAAATGGGCCGGCAGCCTTGGGTAGTCTATGGTTTGTTAAGAACTTCAGATGCTCTTTCTAAAAGTGTACAAGCCAACCAGGTTTTATTTTCTCTCATTCTGTTCTTTATCGTGTATTTTATCCTATTCCTCTTGTTTGTCTATCTTATGAATAAGAAAATTCAAAGCGGACCTGAAAGTGAAATAGATTTTGATGGAACTAGCTTAAACGAAGAAATTTCAAATGTCATTTCAAAATAATAAATAAGTTTATGGAAACGTTTTTAGGTTTAGATTATCCCACGTGGTGGTTTTTAGTTGTGGGAGGGCTCTTTTCTGGTTATGCCATTTTAGATGGCTTCGATTTTGGAGCTGGGGCCTGGCACATGTTTTTCAGAAAAAATTCAAGTAGAGAAACAGCTCTAAAAGCAATTGATCCTACTTGGCATGGTAATGAAGTCTGGTTGGTGATAGGTGGAGGTACTTTATTTGCTGGTTTCCCAGTGTTTTACGGAACACTATTTTCTGCTATGTATACACCGTTCATCCTTTTTCTTTTATGTATCATTTTTAGAGGGATCTCCATCAAATTTAGGAATATGGAAGACATGCTTTGGTGGAGGAAGATGTGGGATTGGAGTTATTCAATTTCTAGTATCATGTTGGCATTTTTACTAGGGGTAGTGCTGGGGAATATCCTAAACGGTATGCCTCTGGATAATAATTATGAATATATAGGAAGAGGCTTTTTTGAGTTCCTAAATCCATTTTCTGTTTTGGTAGGGATTACTAGTTTAGCCCTTTTTATGATGCACGGAGCTATTTATCTATTGTTAAAAACGGAAGGAAAACTATATGATCGAATCCAAAGCTTTCTAAAATGGGGAATGGTCTTTTTTATAGTTTCTTATTTGATCACTACTGCTTATGGTCTTGCCTTCCTAGAGCATCTTTCGCAAGTATTTAAAGATAATGAAGCCTTATTTATCGTTCCATTGCTCGTGTTCTTGAGCATAGCCAACGTTCCGAGGCTTGCTAGCAAGAAGCAATACGGCTGGGCTTTTATTTTTACGAGCCTTACTATTGCTTTATTGCTAGTTCTCGTTGCTTTTGAACTCTATCCACGTTTACTCCTTTCTAGTGGGGTTGAGAAGCATAGTATTACTATATATAATGCAGCAGCCTCTACAAAAACCTTAAAAATCATGATGGGCTTTGTCGCTGTGGGTGGACCTTTGGTTCTGCTTTATAGTTATTTTGTATATAGAACGTTTTGGGGTAAAGTAAAATTAGATTCAGATGAATCTTACTAAGGGTGAATTTTAGTATCTCTATTTTGTTTAATTTGGTATAATATAACAAAACTTATTTCCTACTGAAAGTAAGGTCATTCTGTACTGCTTCAAATTTTCTATTGAAATAGCTGAAGCTAGTAAACCTAAGCTCGAAGTTTATGTCCATAATGCTCACTTGTTTTTTATGTAGCATTATGCTAATGCAGGTCAACTCTGAAGCCTTAAAAGATTCAATAAAGTTTTTCCAACAGTTTTTCAAGAAATCTATTAAACTCACTTCAAAGTTTTTCTTAGTGCGTTTTTGATTGTTAAAAATTTTGGCATTGTTCTTGGTCTCTACAAACTCACTATTAGTGTTTATTTCGAATTCGTCTAGAACTTTAAAGACTTCAGTATCCTTCACAGGATTGAAGGTCTTCACTTGGTCACAATTTAATTTTAAAACGAATACTTATGGAGCCTAAAAAATATCCACACAAAAATTTAAATAATAAAAAGCTAATTTTCTTTCAAGTTGGACTGATTGCCGTGCTTTTGCTGGTCTTGATTTCTGTAGAATGGAAAACGGAAACACAGCTTCTAGCGAGTAATGATCAGGTTACCTATCAATTTCTTCAAGTTGAAGAGATGCCAAATGTGACATTACCCGAAAAGGTATTGGAACCTATAAAAAGGCCAAAACCAGACATTGATGATTTCATTATTGATGAAAAAGACCCTGAATCTAAAACTGAAGAAAAGCCAATTCAAGAGAAGACAACTCCTATTCTTGGACTTCTAGATTTTGATGATTTTGAACCTGTAGAAGATGAACCTATTAAAGAAATAGGATTTGAATTTATAGAAGATGTTCCTATTTTCCCAGGATGTGAACAGTATACCGATAATACTGAGCGGAAAGCCTGTATGAGTGAACAACTCAAAGCCTTTATAAATAAAGAGTTTGATACGGGCTTAGCCGCAGATCTTGGTTTGACAGGCATAAATAGAATTTATACCTCTTTTAAAATAAAAGCAAATGGAGAAGCTGAATTTATTAATGCTAGAGCTTCACACCCGAAATTGAAGGAAGAAAGCCGACGTGTTATCGAAAAATTACCCAAAATGCAACCTGGCAAACAACGAGGAAAGCCTGTAGATGTCATTTTCGCTTTGCCTATAACCTTTAAAGTTTCAGATTAGCTTTTACACCACTTTAAACCTATAATGCCGCAATAAATCGTTTTACCGAAACGAATTCGGCACAGGCTTTTTTCGCTTTCTTTTTATCAAAAATATATACCATAACTAAGGCTATGCCATATATTTTTAATTTCGATCAATCAAAAAACCTGTGCTGAGCTACGTCGTAGTACAATTCAATTTATTTAAACGACATTATATATTTAATTTGGTATTAGTCCATCGCTATAATTTCTAAAGGTTTATTTTTACGTCGATATCGATAACCAAAAAAGCCAGCTTTGTAAAGCTGGCTTTTTTGGTTATCGATATCTTAAAATTGAATTTTAAATGTCTTCGAAGCTAACATTAGTGAATGCTGAAGCACTTGAGCTTGGTGTAGTTTCTTCAAAAGACTCTGAATTTTCTTCTGAAGGTTTTGTGAAATCTTTTTGGTGACGATCGCTTATCACCTCTTCTCCTTTCTTATCAATGATATAGTTTGTCGTTTCTTCTAAAGCTTCTTTAAAGTTTTCGAAATCTTCTTTATACAAATAAATCTTATGTTTTCTATAAAAGAAAGATCCATCGTCATTTGTAAATTTCTTACTTTCTGTAATAGTTAAGTAATAATCGTCAGCTTTTGTGGATCTTACGTCAAAAAAGTAAGTCCTTCTTCCTGCTCTCATTACCTTCGAGAAAATATCCTCGTTCTTCATCGGCTCTTGTTCACTCATAATACTTTAGTTAAATAAGATTAATATAACATTTGTTCAAAAGTCTTAAAAAAAATTAAAAGTGCAAATAAAAAATTCAATTTTCTTTTTCTGAAAGCTGTTTGTTATATAATTCTTTATAGTATCCATTGTTAGCAAGTAACTCACTATGAGTGCCTTCTTCCAAAATCACACCCTCATCTAGGATAATAATATGATTGGCATTTTTTGCAGAGGAAGCCCTGTGGCTAACCACAATTGATGTTTTATTATTAGAGACTTTATCCAATTTACTGAAAATTTCTTCTTCTGTTTCAGTATCAACCGCAGAGAGACAATCATCAAAGAGGACTATTTTAGGGTTTTTAATGATAGCTCTTGCTATAGAAACCCTTTGTTTTTGACCACCAGACAAGGTTATACCTCGCTCTCCTAATATGGTATCATAACCCTTACTAAATCCTTTAATATTTTTATGAACTGCAGCATTTTTTGCAGCATCTACGATATCCTCTTCGGAGGCATCAACCTTACCAAACTTTATATTATCGCGTATAGAACTACTAAAAAGGAAAGCATCTTGTGGAACATAGCCAAGTTGTTTTCTTAATTCATTAAGGTTGTAGTCTTCTATAGGCTTACCGTCAATTAATATTTCACCCTTATTCACATCATATAATCTCCCAATCAACTCTAGGATAGTAGACTTTCCGGAGCCTGTCTTTCCCATAATAACAAAAGTCTCCCCTTTTTTAACTTTAAAGGAAATATTCTTTAAAGCCACTATATTGGTGTCCTCATATGTGAAACTAACATTCCTAAACTCAATTTCACCTAAAATATCCTCAGATGACTTTGGGGAATTATTTTTGATATTTGGAATTTCGCTTAGAAATTCGTTAATCCGTTCTTGAGAGGCTTCAGCTCTTTGGACCATAGATGTAATCCATCCAACAGAAGCCACTGGCCACGTAAGCATATTTACATAAAGCAAGAATTCTATAATTACCCCAACACTTTCAATCTCTCCATTGATATATTGCATCCCACCGAAATAAATGACAAATAAGTTACTAAAACCTATCAGTAAAATCATAAGTGGGAAGAAAAACGCCTCCACCTTTACTAAATTAACATTCTTATCTTTACTTTCATTGGATAATTTCTCAAAGTCAGAGTTGAAACGGTTTAAAATCCCGTAAGACTTAATAACAGCAATACCACTAAAACTTTCTTGTGTGTAAGTATTGAGGAGTGATAAGAATCTTTGTATTTCAGCACTTCTTTTGTTGATGGCCATACTGAGCTTGTAAATAGCAAAAGAAAGTATGGGGAATGGAATCAAAGTGTATAACGTAAGTGTAGGTGCAGCTTTTATCATAAAATAAATGACTACAACAAACAAGGTCAGGGTTTGCACACCATACATCAAAGCAGGCCCTACGTACATTCTTACTTTGGAGACATCTTCAGAAATTCTATTCATCAAATCTCCAGTTCTGTTTCGCTTATAGAAGTCTAAGGATAAATTTTGATATTGAGTATATATTTCATTTTTCAGGTCATATTCAATATACCTAGAAACCACAATAAAAGTTTGTCTCATCATAAAAGTAAGTATACCGGAGGCTAAAGCGGCCCCAATGATAAGCCCTATATTGAGGAGAAGCTCTTCTTTAACTTCAGCAATACTTACCATATCACCATTTAAATAGTCTTCTATGGCAACAGTAGAATCTCTTATGAGTTGAGGAGTAAATACAGCAAAAACACGTGCTCCTATCGTAATAATAAACCCTAATAAGAGTCTTCCTCTGTATTTGTATAAATATTTATTGAGACTGTATAAGGCCTTCATTAACTTTTTGGTTGCAAATGTAACCAAAAGATAGATTTAGCTTCTTTAATAACATAAGTTTAATCCTTTAAGGGGTTTGCTAATGGCTTAAATCCTTCAATTCACAAGCCATTTAAACCTTAAGTCAATAGGAAAGGTTTTAATTAGGATTTAAAAAAATACAAATAGGGGTTGAACTCTTCTTTAAAATATTATTTTTGCGCTAAAATTTAGAACCAACAGATGTTAACAAGACGACATATTCGTGCTAAAGTAATGCAATCTCTTTATGCCTTTCACCAAGGAAGCAAAGACTCTATGCAGGCAGAAGAGAAGTTTCTCAAAAGGAGCACAGAAGAGATGTACAATCTTTTCTTACTCGATTTTGAACTCCTTGTCAGCATTAGAGACTATGCGGAAGACTATTTTAAGATTGCCAAAAAGAAATTCTTAGCCACAGAAGAAGAGAAGAATCCTAACAAAAAATTTATCAATAATCAACTTCTGAAGAGAATTTCAGATAGTGCTGCTATAAGCAATCTTATTGAAGATAGAAAGTTAAGCCATTGGAAACGAGATGATGAATATCCTAAGTTGATTTGGGATAAAATTATAGAGTCAGATCTTTACGCAGACTATATTTCTACCGAAACGTCAAATTTTAAAGAAGATAAAGAATTTATCGTAGATGTTTTCAAACAAATTATTGCGCCCAATGAAGATCTTTACGATTATTACGAAGATCAAAATTTGACTTGGATAGACGATTTTCCAATCGTAAATACCACTTTTTTGAAATTCCTTCAGAAGCAAAAAGAAAGCGATGAGGTGATTACAGTTCCTAGATTGTATAAAAATGTAGAAGATGAAAATTTTGCAAAAGAACTTTTCACCAAAACACTTCTTGCAAATGACCAACTTACTGAAATCACCAAAAATAAAACCCCAAACTGGGATCAAGATAGGATCGCAGATATTGATAGTATTCTTATAAAAATGGCTTTGTGCGAGTTTTTAAAATTTCCATCTATTCCTGTTAGAGTAACTATTAACGAATATTTGGAGCTGGCCAAAGAATATAGCACACCCAAAAGCAGTACTTTTATAAATGGCGTTTTGGATACGGTTTCCAAAGAATACCAAACTAACGGGAAAATTAATAAAATAGGCAGAGGTTTAATGTAATTGCATAAAATATCATATTTTTGTAATTAATTAAAATTATTTATCATGAGAAAGTTTATGTTAGCAATCGTTGCAATAGCAACACTGTCTTTGACAGCTTGTAAAAATGAAGCTTCAGACAAAGTAGATCAATCTAAAAAAGAAATTGCAGAAGAGCGTGATTCAAAACAACAATCATTTCCTGTAATGGAATTTGAAGAAAAAGAGTTTGATTTTGGCGCTGTTGAGGAAGGAGAAGTTGTAGAGCATATATTCGCATTTACGAATACTGGTGATGCTCCACTTATAGTTTCTAATGCGACTGCAAGTTGTGGTTGTACAGTCCCAACATGGACTAAAGAAGTTGTTGCTTCTGGTGAAAAAGGTGAAATGCTTGTAAAATTTAACACAAGTGGTAAGCCAAATCAGCAGATGAAACAAATAAGAATTACAGCAAATACTGCATCTGGAAAAGAGACTTTAAGAATTAAAGCTTTTGTAAATCCAAAAAATAACAATGCTGGTTCTCCAGTGAAATAATTTATATGGATCTAATACAACAAATACTTCCTTTTCTTTTAATCTTTGTTGTGCTTTATTTTTTTATGATAAGGCCACAAATGAAAAAGCAGAAAAAAGAAAAAAGCTTTATTGAATCTATCAAAAGGGGAGATAAAGTAGTTACTAAAAGCGGTCTTCACGGTAAAATTGCTGATCTAAGTGAAAAATTAGATGCTGTGATCCTAGAAACAGGATCTGGCAAAATGACTTTTGACAAATCATCACTCTCTTTTGAGCTTTCTCAAAAGGTGAATGCTCCCGCTAAAGAAAGTAAAGAAAATAAGTTAAGCAAGGAAAGCAAGGAAATTAAAAAGTAAGTCTAACTTATAATGTATCTTAAAAGCTATCGTAAACGATAGCTTTTTTGTTTAAATTTGGTATCAAATATTTTCAAGAATGTCATTAACACCCTCTACAATGTTGGAGCTTGGTACAAAAGCTCCAGATTTTAAGCTGTTAGATACTATTTCTAACACGGTTTTGTCTCTAACTGACTTAAAAGGTAGCAAAGGAACGGTCATCATGTTCATTTGTAACCACTGTCCTTACGTTAAACATGTGAATGCTGAAATTGTTAGGTTAGCCAATGACTATAGAGTTCCAGGTTTTGGCTTTGTTGCTATTTCTAGTAACGATGTAAAAGCGAATCTCATGAATAGTCCTAAATACATGTTCAAATTAGCTAGAGAGCTCAATTATCCTTTTCCTTATTTATATGATGAGACTCAGGAAGTTGCTAGGGCTTATAATGCAGCATGTACTCCAGATTTTTATGTGTTTGATGAAACTCTGGAACTTGTTTATCGAGGACAATTGGATGATTCTAGACCTAAAAATGGTATCCCAACCTCGGGTAGATACATTCGAGAAGCTTTAGACGCTTTGCTCAATAATAGAACGGTATTAAAAGATCAGAAACCCAGTATAGGCTGTAGTATCAAATGGAGAACTTATTAACATAAGAAAGCTTGATTCTTAAATAAGATTAATTAATATACAATTGAGTTACATATTCCACCTTAAACATTAATTTTGTATAAATAAATAAATTGCATTATGACATTAGAGATAACAGATAAAGATTTTCAAGAAAAAGTTTTAGAAAGTGACATACCAGTATTAGTAGATTTTTGGGCTGCTTGGTGTGGACCTTGTAGAATGGTAGGGCCTATCATTGACGAATTAAATACTGAATATGAAGGGAAAGCTGTCATTGCTAAAATGGATGTAGATCAAAACCAAGAGTTTGCCGCTAAATATGGAGTTAGAAATATTCCAACCGTTTTGTTTTTTAAAAATGGTGAAATGGTAAACCGTCAAGTTGGTGTTGCTCAAAAAGAAACTTATAAAGAAGCTATTGATAGTTTATTATAGTACATATATTTAATAGTTATAAATTTAGAGGCTTGGTTTTAGTTAAACCAAGCCTTTTTTATTTTTAATAAAAAATCTATTTATGGATATCAATTCTGAAACTAAAAGGTCCTCAACGATTTCAAATTTGCCCTTATTAGCGTCTCAAATTGTTGAGGGATTTATTTCAGGAATTCATAAAAGCCCATTTCATGGATATTCTGCTGAATTTGCAGAGCATAAGCTTTATAATACAGGAGAAAGCACCAAACATATAGATTGGAAATTGTTTGCTAAGACGGATAAATTGTACACTAAAAAGTTTGAGGAAGAAACGAATTTGAGATGTCATTTTATTTTAGATCAATCTGCTTCTATGTATTATCCTGAAGTCAAATCCCCGTCGTTATCCGATTTAGATAAAATATCCTTTTCTGCTTTATCGATTGCTTCTATTATGCAGTTATTAAGCAAGCAGAGGGATGCTGTAGGACTTTCTATCTATGATGAAGAACTTCGCTTTCAATCTGCAGAAAAGGGGAGTAGTTCGCATTTCAGCATGATTTATGATCAATTGGAAAAGTGTATACGACACCCTCAAGTAAATACCAAAACCAATACCTACCAATTTTTACATGAGATCGCTGAAAAGCTAAAGCGTAGATCTCTTGTGTTTTTGTTTACAGATTTATTTCAGCCTGAAGTTTCTAAAGCAGATCTGTTTGAAGCTTTACGGCATTTAAAATATAATAAACATCAAGTGGTCCTTTTCCATACATTAGATTATAAAACAGAAGTTGAATTTGATTTTGATGATACTCCTAAGCGTTTTTTTGATTTGGAAAATGGTTCCAAAATCGATTTGCAGACTCAGCAAATCAAAAAAGAATACGCCCAGAAGATGTCAGAATTCATACAAGAACTGAAGCTAACCTGTGCAAAATATAAAATTCGATACGTTCAAGCCGACATAAGAGAAGACTTTGAAAAGATTTTATCTACTTACTTAATTGAAACACAGAAGCTAAAGTCATAAGGCTATATTTTGTTGAATTATTTTCACCAAACATGTTTGTGTAATTAAAAATTGGTTCTATATTTGCACTCGCAATTAAGCAACGGTCTGGTAGTTCAGTTGGTTAGAATACCTGCCTGTCACGCAGGGGGTCGCGAGTTCGAGTCTCGTCCAGACCGCTTTTTTTCAAGATGTTGTGTTGTGAATGTGAATAGCATTCATAGGTTTAGAATTATTAAACCGTTAGAAGTCTTTCCAATAGGAAGGGCTTTTTTATTTTAGGGCTTGCTGATTTTCTAAGATAATTATTTTAAGCTATTGTTTTATAGGCATTTAGGTGTTAAAAGCATTCAATATTTGTTGTATAACTGCACTATTTGTTGTAAATTACTGTATAAATCCTT
>Ga0307978_1000741_pt1 | contig 26246 bp, 18 predicted proteins | sample OrgLakmetage1056_FD_203151 | JGI IMG/M metagenome (GOLD analysis project Ga0307978, IMG submission 203151) | Saline water microbial communities from Organic Lake, Antarctica - #1056 | ecosystem: Environmental > Aquatic > Non-marine Saline and Alkaline > Saline | place: Antarctica: Organic Lake...
ATAAATCACAAGAGCCGAGGGGAATCCACGAGCATTCAACACCTCGAACATTTTCTCTGCCTGGTCAGCAGGGACAACCTTGTCTTCGTCGCCTTGAAGCAAAATAACAGGGCAGTTGAACTTGTCTGTATAATTGATTGGGCATCGCTCGTCATAGACAGCCTTCATCTCTGGATAGGGACCAATCAAACCATCCATATACCGACTTTCCATTTTGTGCGTCCCAGTGTAGAGCGCCGAGAGGTCGCCGATTCCGTACAGGGATGCGCCAGCTTGAAAGACGTCTTTAAAAGCCAAAGCCGCCAAGGTTGTGTACCCTCCAGCACTGCGACCATCAATACACAACCAGTCCGGATTGACCCATCCCTCGTCGACACAATATTGCGCACCTTTGGAAACGTCATCGACGTCCAGCAGTCCCCACTTTCCTTGTAAACTCTGTTGAAAATCTTTGCCATATCCCGTACTACCAGCGTAATCCACATCTAAGACGGCGAAACCACGGCTGGTCCAAAACTGAATATCGAGACGGAACGTGGTGGACGTTCGCGCTGTTGGTCCGCCGTGTGCCTTTACTAACAAGGGTGGCTGGAAGGAGGCTGGCAGATGTTTGGAAACGTTACAAGGAGGGTAAAAGTAACCGTATGCGTAGCCCACACCACAGTCGGACGGAAACTGAATGGTAGTCGGTTGGGAGAAATATTGCTGAAGAGCCGCCAAGTTCTTTACAGATTTCATGGAGGAAAGGACTTCATGGGCAACACACAACCCGTCTCCGGGACGCTCCCAGCACCAGAGCGCAGGTGGGTTCGTAGTGGATCCACCCAAGAAGAAAAGAGTATCACCACACGCCGTCAGCGAGTCGATCGACATTGGTGGTAAGCAGGATCGGCCAAATTCCTGAACGCTGCCATCTTGCGTAATCAAAACGAGTTTGGAACCAGGTTCGTCGTCACCCCCGAAAATGTTATCGGTGCCAGTCTTGGGTGGTATGTAGACAGCCACTAGTGTGCCATTCTCCAAAAATGTATAGCACTGGCAGCCCAGGATCCACCCACACTTGGATTCGGAAAAGTCGGCTGGCTGCGTATAGAGCGCTTCATCTCCACTATCACTGCCAGCCCTCCAACGATAGAGGTTGTGGTAGCCAGTCTCGTCCGACAAAAAGTAGAGCTGGCCATTGTACCATTGAGGTGCATAGACCGACACGAGTCCAGAACCTGCGTCGTATCCGTGAACTGGCGTTGGAGCTGCACCAGTAGCAGGCAACAAGGTTTCTGGATCCAAATCAAGTACGTAGACAGTGGTACGGTCCCACGGCATGTTGGGATGGTCCCACGCCACAAAAGCGAGCCGACTAGATTCTTGACAGACAACGGGAGACGTATAAAAATCCTTGCCCGACGCGAGAGTCTCAACAGTGCCACTTCCGTCCAGCGATAATCGAACGAGACTGTTGACAACGTGCGTGGGAGATGGGTTGGCGTGATCTTCGAGGACGGCAATTAAAAAGGGTTCCTTCGATGCAGTTTCAACCACCCGAAAGTTGGCCATGCGACTGGTAGAAGATGTGTTTGCGGCGGGGAAGATCTGCTGGGCAGGTTCGCTCGTGTCCTTCTTCCAAAACACGGTGTGATTGGGAAAGTTCGTATAGATGACTCCCAAGCCACCAGGAAAGACACAAAAGGCACCTCCTCCGTACTCGTGAACCGCCGATCGAACATTGTGAGCTTCCTCCGATATGGTGAAAGGGTTCGGCTGGCTGAGCGACAGGGATTGTACGACAGCCGTTCCCTGCTTGGCAGGATCGCTGCAGGCAAAATAGATCTTTTCGTTGTCCGATTGGATGTCATTAAAGGACACTCCGGCCAAAGCTACTACAGAAGTTGTGATATCAGAGGGTCTAGCAGTTAAGGACAGCTTGGATGGGCCCACGGGAGTCAAGGACATCGTGGACGTGGGCGGGTCAGCGGGAGTATCCATAGTTGGGGACGACGCCATGGTAAAAGCTCGATCTGGTGAGATCTGACGGACTGACGGGCTGTACAAATTTGTGGACTGAGAATGATGTGCGGACGATGTGAGAACTCCATTACGAGGTTCTCTTTTAAAGCATCCGGGTCTTCCATGGTCGCGAATGATATGGAGCGAGCTTTCTGTCTGGTGCCTGATAGACTTTTAGGCATAGGTATGTGACTCTATATCAAACAACTGATAGATAAATATAAGATAATGAGCATGCAAGGCTGCTACAAAACAACTAGACTACTGCTCACTTAAGCAAAGAACATAAACCCGGCCAAGGCGCTCCAATTCTTCGAGGGCAGCTAGTCCATCAGGGCCATCTCCCTGGTAGGCGCTGCCTCGTCCACGTCCCGCCTTGGAGCTCACTAACTGCAGAGTCTGAATCAGGAGCACCGACACTTGCTCATCCAGGAATTTCTTGAGGGTGCTCTTGACAAAATCCAACTCGTTCGCCAACCGATCGGCCTGGCGAACCTTCAAACGCGTCTTGCGCTGCATGACTTCCCCACAAATACCTTCGACCACGGCGCCCGCTACTGTCTGCATGGCAAGATTTTGGTATGAGATGTTTTCCACACGTCGAATCTTGCTTCCAAGTGCTTGTTCGACTTGGGCTCGGCAGCGCACAATGGCCAGCAAGGACGCAGACAGATAAGCAGGAAAGGAGGGAGGTGCAACGGCTTCATCGGGGACGAGAGCGTCCGTCTCGACGTCCAGCCACCCGATGCGCGTACTAGCAGCAACACTCAGGCGAATATTCTCCAAGTATTCGTCAAACATGGCGCTTTCTAGTCCCATGATATCTTCCATCATGACTTCCTGCACGGCATCGGCGTTGGGGGTCAATAAAGAAGCCTCGCCGACGACTTCACTGATGCGATCCGTCATGACATCGGCGCACTCGGCCACAGCGTTGAGTCTAGCAGCGTCCCCTCGGTCCCGGACATAACTGGCTAGCCCTTCACAGCAGCGGCGCACGACAAGTTCGCATCCCTTTTCGACTTCCATCGAACACTCTTCTGGACGCGAGAGTTGGTCGGAAAGGTTCTGTAGACAGTGCAAAAGAGCATCGGCATCGAACTTGCCACTACCCGACGCTCTGTTGGCGCAGCCTCGAGCGCAGACATCAAAGGCGTAGATGCACCGACGCTTCTCGATAATCACAACGGCATAGTCTCCAATAGTTTTGCAGTCGTCCAGCGGCGAAAGCTTAAAGACGGACGAGTCGCCATCAGGTCGCAGAGCATTCGCACCACCCGAGTTTTGCGACAACAGTTCAACCAGCTCAGCAAGTTCTTTCCCAACTTTGGTGCTCTGCGAAGGAGGTAAAGGGGAGCGAAGCAATGTGCTCAGCTTTTCTGGTGCATCTTGGCCGAAAGTGACAGTGACTTCCCTTCCACCGCTGCGATTGTTTGACCCCAAGGCACAAAAGTTGGCGTGCTCAACCAGTGCAATCATCGACGGAGTAATATTCGTGACAAATACTTCAAAAGCGGTCAGTTGCTCCGCACTAAAAGTCATGGAATCGTTGACCCTTCTGCGTGATCCAATGCGAGCGGCACGGCGTTTTTCGTCTTCTCTAGCAGCCTTAGCGACCCTCACAAGTCGGGGTAGCCATATACGAGCCATGGAGACAGACTTGATAGTCGAGAGAACACGAGCATCGAGAACATCGTACTTCCATTGGTTGCCAGCACCCCGGTTCGCTTTTGGATCAGCGGTTTCCACTGGGATCGGATCACCAGGCCCTCCGCCTAAAGCAGGATTAGGGGCTTTCACAGGAGAGAGCGACTCTCCCGAAAATATCCCGTTGCAGATGTCACCACAGTCGGTAATTAGAGTCTTGATAGAAAGTGAGAAATGGGCTGCCTGTAAAATCAAACAAGCGAGAGCAGGCGGATGATCCCTAACGTTAACAACAAAACCGCCAATATCATATAGGCCTTCGTTCTCCTTTGATTCGCCCTCATTTTCGTTGTCTTCGTCTGCCATTACCATAGAGGTGGGAACGTCTAACTCGAGGAGCTCGCTAAGATCGCGGATGCCGTCAATCAATTCATCAATCGGAACCTTGGATTTGGCGAGACGGCGTTCGAGATCTCGACGGGCCTCAAGAACACATTTCTCGGATTGGCGTTTTACGTGATTGAGCAAGCTAATATTGCAGTCGTCATCGACAACTAGAACACGTCGATATGTTTTGAGCGCCTGCGAGTATCGGCGGTTCTCCAAATGCTGGCGCATCATGGCAGGCACTTGCAAGATTGGCGCAACACGCTGCAACACGGCCATTGCAGACTGCACCTTGCGCACTTCACTTGTCTATCAGCGAGATGGGAAGAGAAATTATGTGAGTTGGGTGAATAGAATACGGAGCGTATTCACCGGATCGATAGGAAAGACTTACATTGGTGAGGAGAGGTTGAAAACTCTTGCGCGCCTGAAAAGCTGCGGATTCGGATATTGCTTCCAACTTGTCAATCCTTTCGTTAACTCCAGGGCCGACTTCGATCTCTGCGTTCTGCCGAAACTCATCGAGACCTTCGGCGCACCGAACAAATAAGGGAAAGTTATCTCGCACCAGGTTCTGCAACTGTTCCGCTTGGTTTTCCGTCTTGTCTGTGCAATCAAAAAGCCAGGATAGGTGTTAATCAAAGCCGATCATCATCAAACGAGCTTTCCATGTATCACGCACGTTACATACTCGATAATCGACCCATGGACTCAACCAAAAGATCGTAGCTGGTGGTACGATGTACCAAGGTAAGAAAGAGAATCGGGTCGAACTTTTGGTCAGTCGGCAGTACCGATTGCTTCAGATTGGCCGTGTGCTCCATGGCTTCAATACCGCCACAACGCTCCACCAAGGCTTCCAACGATTCCTTCTGCGCTGCCACTGCCTTGGCGATCTTTTCGTCTCCGGTACCCTCGGCCTTTTGATATTCCTCTTGAAGTTCGTACAGAGCTTGCTCAATTTGCTCCGCCTGTGCCTTTTCAATCTGCTGCAAATCAAAATCATCCTCGGCAGTCGCCAAACCTAGTGGATCCTTGCCCAGCACCTTGGCCTTTTCTTCTTCACGCTCCACCAGTTCCATGGCCGCCTCTTGCGAATCACGGACCGTCTCGTGCACTCCCGCTCGAGCCGCCGACGCTGCTCGGGCTCGCTGCTCTCGGGCCAATTGCGAGTCTTCCCACCGGACAGCGACACCGTGCTTAGCTTCAATCTCTCCACGAGTCATGGAATCCTTCAAGGCCTTGGCGTCCGCCTTTTTACGTTTACGAAAGGCTGCCATGACTCCATCGTCGTCGCCATAACCGTCGTCGTCATCTTGATCGTCGGGCATGTCTTGAGTTTCCGAAGCGGAATGATCACTGTCTTCCGCCACATCGTAATCGTCGGCAATGTTACCCATGGCCTTGGATGCCAAGGCGTCTTGGCGTTGTTGCATGGCGAGCTCAGCCTGTCTCGCCAAGGCATTCTTTTTTATTTGATCCTGAACCGACGCTGACGTTTGACGGGCACTCCATATTTCAAACTCTTGCTGCGCCTTTGGAGTGGACAATACCTCTTCGAGCATGAGACATTGTGCGCTTTCTCCGTCTTCCGACAAGTGCTTAGTGAGAATAAAAACAATAATCTGACAAGCTTCTTCCTTGGCACCACCGCGATCGTCACCAATCACGTGCAAGTCCAGTTGCATGTGATGAAAATGATGCGCTGGGTAACTCAAGAAGGACTGGGCAAACTGATTCAAGTCGCCCTTTCTATGATTTGTTTCCTTCCAGTCCATGACTAGCCATTTGACGAGATTGACAGCGTGCCGCGCCGATCTTTTGAGGCCTCCGTCGTGCTCGCCGGATCCCGACGGCGTTCCGCAGGCCGTCAAGACACCGTACAATCCCGCTAGAGTTTCATCGTCGACTTCATCGAGAAACGCCACGGGTGCCTTGGAGCCCAAGAACAAGAGAGGAATATCGTCGTCGTAGAACTCGGGAGTACCACCTTTCTGCACATGGTTGGATTGAGAGGGATCAGTGTGAGCGATGATGTGCACGTGCTGTTGTTGCGCATGCTGCGATATCGTAGTAGACTACGACATGTATACTGGCATAGTAGTCGATCAACGGCTATGGATCTGAATGAATGAAAGACTTACTCCATCGCCCAAGACGTAGTTTCGAAACTTTCCTAGTCGTCGGATACGATCCTTGTGGTTTCCCTTGTTGGGGTGAAGCTTGCGCAACAATCCCTTGATCTCAATGGAGGATCGGTCCGGCCCAGCATCGTCCGCCATGGTTCTGTTAAGGTTGTACCGGTATGCGGTGCTGTCGTTGGAAATGTACTTCTCGCGCCATTTTTGTGCCTCTTGCTTGCACGAGAAAAGAAGAATCTATTCTCGATCGATATCATCGCGCAATGGGAATATAAATCCGGTGTGCACTTTTTATATTCGCAACGACTTTCTTTTCCTACCGCTCGTCTGCAGAATCTATCATCTCACCAGATGAATCCCAACCAAACGAACGAAAGCATGCTGCCTCCGGATCGCTCGTTCCACAACAGTAACGGACGCACTCCTTCCCCCTTGTTTGCCAAGCGCATTGCTGCTAGTAGTACTAGTAGTAGTAGTACTGCTACGCAGCAACAGCAGCAGCGCCATACTGCCACGCCCACGCACCACAAAACAGCGCGCGCTCCTACCGTGTCACCGACTCCTACAGCCAATACTACTACTACTACTACTACTACTACCGACAAGAAAGGGGATGCTAATAGTACCACCACAGATGATAACGACAACGACGTCAATACAGATCCCTACGAAAGCATTCTGCAGGACGCGGCCAAGTGGACGCGCGAGTTGGAGAGTGTGTGTGACGAAACGTACTTTTACCAAGTGCAAAACGCCATCTTGCTCGATCAGCTCACCATGGCGGGCGCCGAAGACTAGAGTAGTGCGTTCGTCGAATAATATAGCAGACATGAACAAATAACTATTGTCTAGTATAGTATAGACCAGCAAGAATAGTAGAGAGACTTTATATTTATACAACTTCTTGCCAACGCCTCGACCGTATAGTCTTTCGATTACTACGCTGATAGATTTCCCAATTCGACTGGATCAAACTGTGTGCTATTGGTCGTTCCTGCCAGCGTGGGCACAGCCTCGGCTGTTGCTGCATCGGACGACGCCAATATTCTTGCCGCCACGCCATTGACATGCAACAATCCAAGAACGGCCACGACCTTGCCCGGCTGTTGGTCGTTCTTTGCCGCAGCAGCAGTGGCAGCCAAGCGACACGCCTCTCGAATGCCCATATACAGTGTGTCGTCACGTTCTCGCAGGACAACGCCCGTGGCGGGCAGGGCGATCGAGACAAACACTAGTGCCAAAACGCCCAAATTGGCAGCCGTCAGGGCCAAACTGCCGAGTAGAGCTGCCGCAGGACCACTGTCGATGGCTGCCAAACTGTTGGACGCGTCGACAGCAGCATTGGCAGTTGACGGTGATAGAAAGGTTTCCGACACAATATTGGCCGTGTAAACGGCGCTCTGCAATAGAATAAATGGCGGTAGAATCGATCGCACCATGTCGGCCGTGGCCGTTCGTGTGCGCGTCAAGAATGCCGGCAACGTTACTTGCTGTGGACTCCCATTACCAGCCACGGCTGTTTGCAACGCGGCCGCTTCACGACCAAAAGTGCTTTGCCAGTCTCGTGACGTCAAAAAGTCGCGCCACATGCTCACGGACGTGACGGGTAAATTTCCAATCTTGTGCAGAGTCTCGTCGACCACTTGATCCGCCAAGACCACGGCCGCTTGCGTTTCCAAAGCCTTTTCCAAAGCCACGGTAAACTCGAGGCCGGGTACCAAGCCAGAGAGCGCCGTCTGTGCGCCCGTGACACTACCCAAGACGGCCGTGGCGGCTCCAGCTGCCCAGCCGCGACTCGCCGCCGTTTTGCGCACCATGCTGGCCAAGCGAAGAATCCAGGGGCGGTTCGACGGTTGCGGGATGGCGGCGTCAACTTGCGATTCTCGCAATTGTCTAGACAGATAATCGCGGCGCAGATCGGCAAAGCGGCCGGCACAAAGTTCCATTACGACAACATCAGTGTCAGGGGAAATGGTGGCAGCCACGTCGGCCGCCGAGCTGTTGGAGCCGTGAAAGCATCCCAACAAGACGATTTGACAGCCTGTTTCAGGATCTGTGAGTTCCACAAAGCTCTTTCGATTGACTGCATTGGTCGGCGTTGGCGTTGGCGTCGTCATGGCCGTGGCCGTCTTGGCTCGAGGCGTTGGCCGACGCGAGTGCGACAGTAGTGGGCAAAACGCTGAGGTGAGCAGAAACGCATCGCTCACTGCACCTACGAGTAACGCTAAGATTACAGTCCACGGGATCATTCTACTACACCACGTCATCCTTCTCTCGCGTCGTTGTTTCGTCATGGGGGTAACAGTACTGACTTATTCGCCTTGCACCGAAAGAGAGAAAATGATACATAGTGATACATACTTCTTGATCCGCCGCCATTTTGCCAGCTGGCCATTCTCAGAACAATCTTCGTCGTCTTCAACAATGTCACATTTTGTCGTTCTGGCAATGCAAAACATCAAAATGACTGGAAATGACATTTCATCATTTCTCGCCTCCACGATCTCTTACTATTGCTCTACAGTATCTGGTTACGATCTTCTCCCATGCTCCTTGGGGTTGGGAGGCACTTATAGAATTATACAGCGACAGGGACCACAGCTGTCTTCAACCATTCGAGATCGATGGTCTCCGATTCGTCCGGATCTAGAGGAAAGTAAAAACCTCATCATGATGATGATCATTCGTGCTGCTGACTGAGCAGTGGTGTGCATGTAAGGATCGGCAACAACATCTTAAGAAAACCTGTTCCAGTAGTCTAGTGCTTTTTGCGAAGCAGCAATCACGGCACACGTCTATCCTATGCCGTCACGGGACACCCAGACGGGCACAGAGCAGTTGAAAAGGTCAATGTTTCGGGGCAGTAATAGTAGTACTATATGCGGGAAAGCCGGTAGTGGACGAAGCCTCCTACACATCGATCTCGATCCAGCTGGATCCGACATGAATTTTAGCTAGCTATGGTTGGAACATGGGATCTGCCGTGCTGCAACGAATACTGCTACTACTACTACTCTAGCGAAGCAAGAAGACAATCTTACGGAAAATATAACAGCACACGTATTCCTAGGATATGTACGTAGGCTTCGACGTATCTCACTCAAGTACTCGAGGACGTAGCTAGCTAGCTAGACGAGGCAAAGTCTCATCTCGAATCTAATCGTATCATCATATTATGATCATCACGATAGCATGGCATCGCAATAATAATACCGGGCGGCTGTGCTTTTTACAAGTCGTGTCTACTGTAGCACTCGTATCATTTTTCTTTCGGAAGCTGAAACGTCCCGGTTCCTTCAAGATGGGACTGATGCGCAGCATCATCGTTGTCATCCATTGTTTGTGGACATCGTAACCTGTCCAACAAGGCAGAGTACTGAGAAAGCGCACGATCGACAAACAAGATGAACCGGACCAACTTTTACGGTCTTGCCGCTCGAACCTTGTTCCAGCTAGAAGAAGGAGTCTCCGAGGACCAACAGTGGGCAGAATCGAAATCTTCCGATGGACAGTCATCCATGAGCAGCGTGTCTGTCAACGCCATGTTGGCACAGTTTCGTGCCAGTCAGGATATTACCGACGTGGCATCTTCTACCGGCGATAGCGACAGCGTGTCGACCATTACTGTCCATACAAGCAGGACAGATGTCATCCTGTTGTCGGACCCGGCTTGTACTGGCGTGGGAGGTATCCTTTCTTTTACAGGCCCCACAGCCGACAATGAATCGGTGTCTCGTCCATCTCGGCCCGGAAAAAAAGTTATCTTGGAGCATCAACAGGGGTCGTTGGATTCTGGAGTCGAAGTGGTTCCCGATGGAATAGTACGTGTCTACAAAGGCAAGAGCTTTGATACCGAAGAATCGATCGATCCACACGATGTGGTTCAGAGATACGACGATGAACTTAATCGACGAAGCAAAAGGTTACAATGCTTCGTTGGGCTGGGTTTCATCGTCGTCTTGGCGGCCGTTGGTGTCACCCTACCTCTGGTATTGCACAACAGTGGAGGTTCGGAAGACAAAGATAGCTTTGTACCTGCAGCTACCCCTCGAAGCATTTCACCCAAGCCCAGTATCAATGCTTTCAGATTGACTAATCATCCGTCGTCACTTCCCGCACTGCAGCGTTCGTTGCATCCTTCCCCGAGTCCTTCAGTTGTTCCTTCTTTGGTACCATCTGCTAGCGCCAGTCCATCAGCTCTTCCTTCGAATAGCCCTTCTACGGTACCCTCCTCTGCTCCTACATCACTAAAGGTCTTTCTCATTGATTTATTGAGCGTCCAATCACCTGGCAGTGTCGTTCGAATAATGGAAGATATCAGCTCGCCTCAGGCTGTTGCCTTTGAATGGCTTCAGTCTAACACGGCTCTCGCTTCACAGTCCGATCGAATCATTTTGCAAAGATTCGCCTTGGCGACTTTTTACTACAGCACAGCAGGCGACCAGTGGCGTCGCAAAGACGGATGGTTGATAGAAGAAGACGAGTGTTTGTGGTACAGTCAAAGCATATCTCCATGCAACCGAGACGGTGAATACACAGATCTGAATCTGCCGGGTAATACTATTGCCGGGAGTTTGCCAGCTGAACTCGTTCTATTCGCACCATCCCTGACCCGAATGTCGCTACCGACCAACTCATTGAGTGGTGCTATACCCACAGTCATTGGTCAGTTGTCCAAACTGGAAACTCTGGATTTAGCAGCGAATTCAATCAACGGTTCACTTCCGTCGGAGCTTGGATTATTGAGCAACCTTATGCTATTTTCCGTCTTTGACAGCCAAGTTTCGGGGGTTTTACCTCTTGAAATTGCCAATCTAAGCAAGTTGGCAGAGTTATACATTGCCAACAGTTTACTTGTTGGCGAAGTGCCATCGGGTGTTTGTCACGACATTCCGTTCTTGGATCAACTGTGGGCCGACTGTGCGGAAGTCTCTTGCGAGTGCTGTACGACCTGTTGTTACGACAGCATTTTTTGCGATGCCGTCTGACGAGGCAACTACTCTAGAGCACGTATGACGCGGCAACTACTCTAGAATAACAGCGTGCAGAGCAATGCTGCGGAAAGTCTTATTGTGTCACTAGTTTTACGAAATCTGAAAGGTAGATCAAACTACGTTCGCTCTAGCTAGTAGGCATTGAACATGTTGGCGTTCTCTTCTTCGACAGGGTCCAAGAACATCTGCGAGTCTACCAAATGGTGCACTGGGTGCGTCTTTGTGGTCTTGTTTGCCTTGTGGTAGTTGTTGAGAACGTTGTGTGCCTGCGCCTTCCAGCCTTGAAAGTTTTTTTGATAAAAAGAACTGGCCTCTTCGGTCACGCTAGACACCGCGCTCTCAGTCGATTCAGCCGTCAAAATAGACGGAGGGAATCCTGCAAGAGCAGCATCATCAGCATCATCCTCTTCGGCAGCCTGCAGTACGGGCGCCGTGGTCGTTGTCGCCTTGCCGGGGTGCGTATGACGGAAAAGCATGGAGCCCAAGACAGCGTTGTTCGGTAGACCCACCGGTGGATTTCGCTGTGGACCGACAGAGTAGGCGACAGAACCATTCTCCCAGTAGCTGATTTGCGTGTCCGAATTGCTTTCGTGGATATCAGTCACGGAGATATCCGAGACGGACGGCTTTTTCTCGCGACTAGACTTAGTCTTTTCAAAACTTTGCGGCACCGGCGGAGGTGGTGGTGGGGGTGGAGGCACAGGCCCGGTGTATCTTACAGCACCGCTTTCCCAGTACGACACGTGTGAATCCGAGCTACTATGCTTGACTCCTCTTGGAGAGGGGTCAGGCTTGTACGAATTCTCTTCCGGATCGAGGGCAGATTTGGATGCGTTACGTTTGATCGAATCAATCAGCGAGCTGGTGTCACTGCTGCTCGTCTTTTCAATTTTCGGTTCCAAATCCTTTATACGCTGACTGAAGGGATCCATAAAAGCATTCCAATATGTCGTCTCTCCAAAGGGATCTAAGTTCTTTGAAGATGCATCCTCGTCTTCGTCGAAAAAGGGATGGTTCTTGGAAAATTCTTGAACGTCGCTCACAAAGGTCGCGTTTGACGTAGATACGTTGCTCGTAACGGACTGGTCCGAGGTCGTGATGGTCTTTGGAGGACGACGGGTACCACCCCTCTTCCCACTCTTTTGCGAAGGCGCCAAGGACCGCGACGCAACTGAAACGAAATTGTCGTGGCCGCGATCATCTTCGTTGTAGGCCGGAGTATCCGCTTGAGGCGCAAAGAGCGCTTTGGACTGAGTCTGCTGTACGACCGTTCGGAAGGGCTTGCCAAATTTGTCGGCCTGGCTCTGGTTCTGACTGTTACTGCTGCCAAAGGCACTCTGGTGGTAGAGCTTACCGTCCGATTTGGGTGGAACAGCTGCTGTCTTGGACCTGGTCGCCTTTGGTTTCTTTTCAGAACGGAACGGATTCTTCTTGTGCCAAAGTTTCTTGTTGTGAATATCACCGGAATTTTCATCGGCTGGCTGCGCCTTGTGCAAGTCACCAGCGGCAGCCAACAAGGTGGAAATGTTTTGCGCATTTCCCACGGAATCGCTAGCGCCTGAATCACTCTTGTTGACGAGAACAGTCTCGAGTGTATTGAACGTTTCGCGAAAGATGACCTGACTAAACTCACTGTGCTCGCCGTTGAGCTTGGTGGACGCGTCTTCGTCTTGTTGAGTATGAAGGGTGACTGTCTCGTCGTCGCGAATGTCAAACGTGTGGTCGCTGCCAAAGGAATTGACCACAGTAGGTTGCTTCTGCTTTGTCTGCTTCTTCTTGGGGCGTTCCTGTTGCTGTTGGATGTTTGTGAGAAGGTCCGATGGGGGTTCGTAGTCGTCACCTAACGAATAAGAGTCCTGTGAATCTTCTTCGTCGTACTCGACGAGTCGGCGAAAGGTGGGCATGTAGCGCCGAAAGACAGCAGTCCCATTCTTGTTGGCGCTAATTTTCTCCCTTTTCTGCTCCTCCTCCAGACTGTCGGTCAACTTGATCTTGTGCATCGATACGTCGAATGCACGACTGTTCTTTTTTTTAAAGAGTCCCATGCTTGAATGTTTGTGTTGTTGTCTTGTCTCACAAAGAATGATGTCGATCGGCGAGAAAGATGAAGGCTTGTTTTTTTTTTCGCGAATTGTGATCGCGAAAAGTGGGATCGCTGAAGCCCGACTGGCGCATCGGACATTTTCACCTAAGTATGAAACGCGCTAGCGGAATCTCACAAAAACTAACGCCACGTTTTTCGTTTTTGTTTCTTTTTGCCACTCGTTCGTTTCTTGATTCTTGGAAGCTCGTTCCCTCCAGACTCCGCCAGAGCACATTACTCACGGTTGACGATGGTAAGATTGTTTAACATCAGCACCTGCAACAATGAACACCTCGTACGCCTTTCGTTCTCACCTAATGCAGCAGTTTGCTGCATCGGCTCGTAACCAAGCGAAGCCTCCTCTTGCCATCATTGGATGGCTTTCCGAAGACGATAGAGCGCAGCAAAGATTTTCTACGGCTACCAACACTGCTTCTGCGAGTACAACAAGCGCCGCTCAAGCTGGCGTGGTACCGCCCGTATTATCGTCTTCAGGCCGAGACTTGAGTTCCATAAGGACCTCGGTACTGCACCGTCGTCTCTCTACTTTGTCGCAGGACTCTAGTCGTTATGAGGAACGATTTCAAGTGACGTCGGGCCAAACAAGTAATTCCGAGTTCTCCCAAAGGCTGTTTTCTTCCCTGTCAGAAGATGATAACGAAGAGGAGGACGAAGTCGTCTCGAGTCACCGCAGCTCGACATCTACACTCGATCAACTAGAGCTATCGGTAGCTTTTCAGGATTTACTCCAGACCCGTCGCACGAGCAGTTTTTTTGGGCCTCCCGCTGCACCTCCGAAACAAGAGGCTTCGTACTGGCGGGATGCCATGGAACGGGCAGTCCTCTGTGGATACAATGCTCCCAACCACAAACGAACAGAACCCTTTACATTCAAGCGAATGGTCGGTCCGTCTGAAAAGACGGAACGGCTAGCCAATATTGCGTATCAAGTGTCCTTGCGCCAGCAGCAACAAGCTAGCCACAAGACGGGAGCCTCCGAAGAACAAATGGATGAAAAGGCTGCCAAGAAGCGCAACAAGTGGAGTCAGATTCCAGCCTTTTTAGTGACGCTCTTGACCTCCAAGGATCCCGTGGTGGATTCCCAAGCCGCCGCAACCATGGACGAATACGATCAGTTTCCCTTCGCGCCTCCAGTAACCGAACGAGGCCTGGAAGACTATGCTGCTGCCAGCGCCGCGGTTCAAAACGTATTGCTGAGTCTGCATGCCGAACACGTGGCCTCCAAGTGGGTGACGGGCCCCGTCATCCAGACGCCAGCCTTTCGAGAACTTGTCGAGGCGTCTCCCCACGACCGTGTAGTGTCTCTCGTGATGATTGGACACCCAGACGAAACCAAGCGTATTCCAAGGCGTCGTAGGAGGCGTGAATTACACGGTGACGTCTTGGTGGATTTGTAAGCCTCCAAGAATGGTACTGGGACGAGAGCCCTTCCGCATTGTTGAAAGAGAATTCATTTTGTAGTTAAAATCTTAAATTGACTTTACCCATACCTTATATCCAAAGGATATTGTAGTCTCTCTAGTGTTTGCCAGTTACAAAACCTCGTCCATTGGAGGGAGAAACAACGGTCTCTCCAGCTTCTTGCCCGGATTCGTTAGCGTCAGTTGCTGCTCTTGAGTCGGCAGAGTCCAGTTGCATCCGTCCGGATTCGCCGTTCGCTTGCCAACTCCAATAGTCCAGTGACGAATGTTGCACGTAAAGTCGTGTCCTGACAATAACAGACCCCACTTTCCGTAACCTCCCATGTTATAGCTCATGCAGTGACCAAAGCTCATGAGGTACAAATCGACGAAAATATCATAAAATTCGGCAGGATTTCGCTTTTTCCAGTCCTTCGCGAGATCGAGATGTAGAGGCGGTGCCGTGTCGGCTCGAGCCACGACTGTTGTGTTACGCTCCTTTCCGTATTCAATGGCAACATCCTTGGCGTACGCAGAGTCGGAAGAAAAGAAAAATGGCCCGCCTGGTCGAAGGCTGGAGACGCAGTTGAGGGCATTTCGTGACCAATTCTTTACAGTTTCAGGATCTCGACCAACGTCCTCAATGGCATAGTGGGCTCGCACGTGAGCGAATGCGTACCCGCCTGGCACTAGCTCTGTCTCTTCAAAATAGTCTTCAATTTGTTTCACAATGGCTGGAACTGGAGTGAACAGCACGTACCAAGCATCGTGATAATGCTGGCGAAAGGCGTCCACTGGTTCACCATCCTTTTGTCCTTGCTTGTTGTAGTAATCATTTCCGTGATCATGTGCTTGTACTCGAGCTCGCACAATCACGTCACCGCCGTGGGTAAAGCGAACAACATTCTTGATGGTCGCAACTACTTGATTCCTATTGGCGTGCACTTGGTCACTCAGCCAGTCGGGAGTCCGCCAGTCGATGCCGCCGATGGGTGGTACCAGAAAGGCCTCAAGCGGCGCTGGCTTCTCCCACGTTATAAACAAGATTCGTTTTGTTTCGGCTGCCGCCCGAATCAAAAAGGGTATTGGTCGCAAGCGATCGGCTGTTCCGCCGCATTTGGAATTCTCTTCGAGACAAATCACGACAAGATAGCGAAAGGATTTCCAGTTGTCCTTGTTGACGAGCTTTCGCTGTTCTCTATGCCAAGCAAAGTAGTCTTTCATCCATCGCGGGAGACGAATCGAGTCTTCCCATAAATTCATTGAATAGTTCCCGTGCGGGTGTTTGGGAAAGGGGTGGTTGTCGATTGTGGCATCTGTGATTATCTTGGCCACTGGTTGTTCCTTCGGAATTATATCTGTTGTCTCGATCGCATCTGACTTCAATTCGGTAGTAGTAGCTTGTGTACTGTCGACAGCACCATCGTCATGCTTCGGCATGGGCAGACGAAAACGTGGTCTCTCGGGACGCTGAAAGTCCCAATGGGTCGGAGGTTGCTGAAAGTTACAACGGTGCATTCCATTGGCCGCATGGTGGCGAATGGAACACGTGGAATTGAAACTCATGTAGGATGCCCATCGACCGTATCCACCCATGCCAAAGGTGACACATCGAGCCATGGCGAGCAAATAAAGATCTACAAAGGTATCATAATATTCCGACGGAGACCGTTTCCTCCACTTTTCTGCCTTGTCGAGGTGCAAGGGTTGTTGAAGGCTCTCTCTGGACACGACCATGATGTGCTGCTTTCGACCGTAGTCTCGGGCCACTTCAACGGCAGCCATTGTATCAGAGGCAAAATAGAGAGGACCCCCCTGACTCAGCTTACTCGTGCAGTTAATGGCATTTTGTGTCCAATGGTTTACATACAATGGGTCACGCTCGTGGACATTGTAGAGGGCACGAAGATGCGACGCCGCGTACACTCCTGGCGTGAGACCGTTTTGTTCCATGAACGTTTCAATAAGCGATTGAATGGGCGGTGCTGGTGTAAACAAAACATTCCAACAGTCACGAAAGACTTTACGAAAGGATGGCTCCCATGTGTGATCGTCGCCTTGTTGCTGCAGCCGACTGTTGTAAAACGTAGCTCCGTGGTCGTCCGATTGATAGCGAGTACGTAACACGGTCAAGTTGGTTTGGACAGCAAAGTCCAATAAGACGTCTTGGACGGAAGCAGTCTCTCCAACTCTCTGAACATGCGGTACTAACCACTCAGGCACTCTCCATTCCAATCCACCCGTTGGGGGTAGTAAGAATTCTTCGAGCTGGGCCGGTCGACCCCATTTGATCATCAAGAGACGTTGCGACTGGGCTGCCACCTTGATCATGAGTGGCATAGGCATGAGACGATCCGCTGTACCTCCACATTTGCGAGTCCATGGAAGACATGTCATGAGTAGATAACGGTGCGATTCCCAGTTGGCTTTGTTCAGTGTTTGCCGCTGTTCCTTGTGCCATCGAAAGTAGTCCCTCATCCAATCTGGTAGTGTGGCCGATGCATCTTCCCAGAGATCCGAAGGGTCCAAAACGTAGGATAATGATGGCTGAGCGTAAATACCATCGTCAAGATTAACTCTGGGCGGACCGCCCAAGTCTTCCTGTCTAGTAAGGGTTGTAAAGCCTTGCAGAGGGTGCCTTGTCTCGCCGCCGGCATGTCGCTGGAGGGTGTTATGCATGCGAAGCAATAACACGGCATATACTGCAGCCAGTGTGGCCAGAAGCGTACGCACGGATCTCTTCTGACTGAGAGAAACCATTCCTCTCATCTCGTTCAATATTCGAGCCTTACAGCTGTCTCTTACAGTCGTTCTCTCGTCATGGTCCCATATTCCGTGAATGTTTTTCTTTCGTTGGTTGTTGGTTATTCAGCGTTTTAAAGATGACCCTTTTTAGTCCCAGTACATTCGTGAACTGTATAAGGTTTGACTACTCCGACTAAGTCCAGGAGTGGCTGGTGGGATGCTGGAGTTCTTCCGACTTCCGAACTTCCGACCGAACAATAAATGAGCCGAATGAGTACCACTTCCGGGTCACGAAAGAGTTCGCGCTTAACATCAAATGCCGGTGCCAACAAATTCAAAAACAGACCCCGCGTTTTGTTCCTTTTGTTCCGATTCCGACGACGAGGTTCGAGTTCGAGGTCAACACATTTTGATGGCTGTAGTGAACACAAGAGCCATAAAAAGGCAGCAGAAGCCAATCGCATCGCATAAGAACAGGCCTCCAAGAACCCAAGGCCTCTAACAGAACTATGAGTGAGGGTAAGCAAGAGGAGCGCGCGCAAGTGGTTCTCTCTCGGAGGGAATTTTGGGCACGAGAACAAGAACAGTATAACCAACAGCATGCCAATGCATCGAACATGACTCACACACTTTTTTCGCCTTCACATCTTCTTCCATAGCCCGATCCGCTGCAGCCACTGCTGTTTTGGGATTTGCCCCTGGAGCCGTCGGAGGTGAGTCCATGCCAGCATCCTTCTTTCATGAGCGACAGTTTCTTCTACCTGCCTCGATCGATCGGCTTCTGACTCATGATCACTCGTCCTACTACTTCAACAATAACAGGGTGTTTGAATGTATTCGTAGGACATCCTATGGACCTTATTAAGGTTCGGCAACAGACGGCCGTTGCTCGCGTTACTACTTCCACGTTGCTTGTCACTGCCACTAGCACTTCCACGTACGGAATGCTGAACGCAATTTTTGTGACGGAAGGAGTCAGGGGGCTTTACTCGGGCGTAGCTGCTCCCCTCGTAGCGGTTGTCCCCGCCTTTGCCACTATGTTTTGGAGTTATGATCTTGCCAAGACGGTACAACTTAAATACAGCAGCGAGAACAGCAACACCTTGCATTGGCAACAAACCGACCTTTCGCTCGTTCAGATTGCCATTGCGGGTGGTTTTTCGGGCATTCCACTGGCGCTGGTGCTGGGACCTTTGGAGCGAATAAAGTGCCTGATGCAAGTCAATAAGAATCGATACAACGGTTTTGGTGATTGTGCTCGACAGGTATATCGGGAAGGCGGTATTCGCAGTGTCTTTCGGGGGACGGGTATGACAATGATTCGTGATGTGCCCGGCAACGCGGCATACTTTGCTGCGTACGAATTCTTTAGACGCAAACTGACGGAACTATCAGCGACATCCACTGGATCGGCACCAAATGCCAAAACACCCATTGTTGTTACGCTCTTTGCGGGTGGCATGGCGGGTGTGAGCAACTGGATCGTTGCCATTCCCTTTGACGTGCTCAAGAGCCGATGGCAGACGGCTGCCCCTGGTACGTACATCAGCGTAGGACAAGTCTTGCAAAAGTTGCTAGAAAAGGAAGGACCCGCGGCTCTTTTTCGGGGACTCAGCCCGGCTCTCTTGAGAGCCTTCCCAGCGAACGCAGCTTGCTTGCTAGGGGTCGAAACGGCCAAGAGCCTCATTCCGCTGGCCTTCCCTTCTGCGTCGGCGTAAATAAGAGGTCGGGATGCTACACTGCAACTTCTCATCATTGTTCAAAGAGACTAGGATATTTTCCTTCAGAACTGATCGAGTGATTCTGTGCAGCACATCGTTTATGATTGACTCTACTGTATTAGCTTGCCTAAACTGCTTTTCGAGTAAGACTACAGTACGTTGTACGATACAAGCACTAGTCTAGCTACTATGACGTACTGTAGCTATGAATAATTCAATATGGTGATGGTAACCGGTACTCATAGTCATTGTGACATAATGACCGAAAAAATGAGTCGCCCAAAGCAGCCCGAAAATTTCAAGCGTTGAAAATTTGGAATTACTTATTTTTTTTAAGTGCTTGACACGACGGGGAACGCGTGAGACCTTCTGTTGGAGAAGTATCTTAGCTTGTAGTCTACTAAACCATGATTCGCACGTTGCTACCAGCCGAGCCAGAGCTGGTGCGCTTGTGCCGATCGCGAACGTGGATTGCCGTTTCGCAGCGCTTACAATCGCATCCCGTGGAAGCAACCGCCTCGGAAGCTTCTTTGCGTGGAGAAGGCAGCACGCCGCTTTCGATTGCCGTACGAGCGGGTGCTCCAAGACATGTTATCAAAGCCTTGCTACAGACAAACTTGCACCAGATTGGCATTACGCATCGAAACCGTGGTAGTATTCTGCACGAAGCGCTGAAACACCGGGCATCGGATGATGTTCTTCGGTATCTTTTGCAGACCATGATCCAGTATCAAGAGTCACACTTGCTAGACTTGCAGCCATGCAAGTCAAACCCTCTTTCACGTGCTGCTCTGGATCCTGCGCATTTTCGACACGTACATGTACAATCTTGTAGAATGGTTCGTGGTCCAAGTTTACTGGGAGTACCCGACGATCTAGGTCGCACTGCGCTTCATTACCTGGTGGAACGTGCCAAGCGTGTTGCCGAGCACCAGGAACGGAGCAGTACCACGTGGACGCTCTTTCGAACTATGATTCACGCTCATCCCGAGTCGATTCAAGTTATGGATTCGGACGGTAACACACCGTTAGTCCTTCTCTTGCTATCACCTCGTGAAAGCGGTGCCGACAAGCTGGAAGCTGATATTCACCGCATGGTGGAGCTCATGGTATCTATTTGCCCAGCAGTTGTAGCAATTTCTCGTAAAATGCCACGTCCTTGGCGCTTTCTCCCAGTGGCCAGCGCTACCAATAGTCCAAATAATGATGCAGTTGTAGGTGACGGAGCTCCAACACCACTATTCTACGCTCTCTTGAACCGACGTTCTACCGAGACGGTCAACTTGCTCATTTGCGGCAACCACGTCGCCCATGGCAAGGGCTGCGCCACTGTTGTGAGTCAATACCACGAGGTGTGCCTCCACGTGGCCGTGACAACGCGGGCTTGTCTCCCAGTCTTGTACCATGTCGTGAACGATTTCAAAGAGGCGACACTGGCGCCAGACATTTACGGACTCAATTGCATCGATTGGCTATGGATTCGGCACGTGCTAGATTGGAATGCAAGTCCATTGGATGCTGTGAGTAGCCGTATGATTTCCCGACGACGATTCTTGGGTAGTCAGTTTATGGAATGGCACGAGTTTGTCTCGAAACGAGTAGCCATGGATGACGATCACCATCTCGTTGTTGATCCATATGCAGTCAAGCAACTACAAGATGATTTGTATCAGCGCATGCAAATACTATTGCCAGCTGCGGCTGCAATCATGGCTGCAGATCCTCCGTATAAACAAGGCGAGCCGTGGGGTCTCATTCATTCCGCCTGTTTTGTCCCATGCCCCTTTGCCATGATTCACGTTGCATTTAAAACGGACCCCAACTCCTACCAAACTGTCCGATCCAAAGACCTTCGGGCAGGAAGGTATCCTTTGCATTACGCTGCTTCAAGAGTCGGTTACACGGTACATTTACCTGTAGGTGTGTCTCGAGGTATTCAAGTCCTCCAAGAGGCTTCTCCCGTTCATGAAATCTTACCGTTCTTCCCGGAGGCATCTTGCGCCGCTGATTCAGATAGCCAGCTACCACTTCATATTGCCATTGATGCTTCGAAATGGAACCGTACCATGACGTTGCATCCTTCCGTGGACGACGTAGACGCTGCCGAACATGCTGTGCTAAGTGCGCTAGTATCGCACTATCCGGATGCCCTCGAACGCCGAGACGGGAAAACAAAACTATACCCATGGCAACAAGCTGCTGTGGGACCCGGAGCAAGTATCAACACCATCTATAGTCTCTTGCGGCGTCAGCCAACCTTGGTGGACGCGGCTGGCTACAGTAGTTCATCGATATGAAGGGCGCCAACGGCCCAGCGCCGACGATAATCTCCTTGCTTTACAATTGTATAATCGTTCGCGTATGAGCTCTACACAAGTAAATAATGCTACAGTAGACTAGCCTACTTCAGTGGAAAGATATTTAGCTCTCCCAAATACCTTTCTACTCCTGTCGTCCCGACCGAGTCGAGTCCTCACCATCCTAATTCGTATGCAAACTCCGGATTCCTCAATTAGCCGTTTTTGGTCACAATCAAAGGCTAAAAAATCAAAAAGGGTCACAAATCGACGAGAACACATCAAGATTTTCGGCCCTGAAAGTCGTTTGACCATGGCATCCAAGGCAGCGCTATCTGGGATTGATCCGCTCAAGGATCTCTTGGGAGACGTCATCGCCCGATTAGAAGCGCTTGAAGCCAAAACTGGAGTCTCTCCTAGTGCAAACAGTATCCCGAAATCCTCTACGCATGTCCTGGGAACCGTTCCTCACGGTGGTAAGTATTAGGTCACTTACGTCACTTGTCACTTGAGCTCGGAGTCGCCACTACGCGTGCATATTTCTGATCAACGGGTACTACTTCTCGCTTCTGAGGTGATCGTTCCATCTTTGACTCTCACCATATCATCGCTCTTCCTCTGTAGCTGCCGGTGAAGCTCCAGCTGTCAAGGCTTACGATGTCTACGTCAAAAGTGCGGTTGTCCCTCTTGCTCAATCCTGTGATGAGCTCGGTGGACTTCAGACTATGGGAAAGTCCCTGACGGAAGCGTTTGAGGGCATGCGCTCCATTATCGTCTTATCGACCCGTTCCAAGACTCCGACCGAAGACTTGGGCGTAGCTTTGACTCCTCATTTGGTGCAGACTCAAGGAGCTGTCAAAATGATTCGCGACTTGAGGTTGGATCGCGATTGGGATCGTCATTGCAAGGCTATGAGCGAGATGCTTGCATGTCTGTCGTGGGTCTTTCTTCAAGCTCCCAAGCAGCTTCCTACCTCCCTTATTAAGGAATCGCTCGGAAGTGCCGAATTTTGGACGAACCGTATCCGTAAGGACTTCAAGGGCAAGGATGAGAAGCAGATTACCTTTTGCGACAACATTAAGAAGGTCATTACGGGCTTGGTGGAGTATGTAGAGGACTATCATAAGACGGGATTGACCTGGAATGCCCGAGGAACTAGTTTGGCGGAATCTGTCATCCGATTGAGTGATGAACCTACTGACAATCAAGACGTGATGAAATCGCCAAAGCAGAGGCACCCGACCTTGGCCGTGGCTCCTGGTGGAAATCTTGCGGGTCTCATGGGTGAATTGAGCAAGCGAAAGAACGCGGATGGAAGCTCCGCGGCGACTGGGCTCAAGCACGTGAGTTGCTGCTGACGGATCGAGCGTCGTGCGTTTCTGATTCAACTTCACTTCTTGCTTTACTCACACATGCTTTCTCTTTCTTTCGAACCGAAAGGTCAAAAAAGATCAGCAGACATGGCGGAAAGAGTTCAAAGACGACGGAACTGCTCTCCCTAGCGTCCCTTCTCTTGCGCCCGTAAAGAAGGACGAAAAGAAGAAAAAGAAACCTCTGTTGGGCCTTCCAATCTTTGAATACCAGGACCGGGGTTTCAAGTGGGTTGTCGAGAATCATACGAAAGAGTCGGTCATGAGAGAGGTTTCTAAGAATGGCGTTCTCACCATTGACATCTCGGATGCAAAGCAGCAGGTTTACCTTTACAATTGTGAAGATGTTACAGTGAAAGTTATTGGAAAGTACAAATCGCTCATTCTTGACAAGTGTACGAAGTGCTCGGTGATTTTCGAGAGTATCATCTCCTCTGCGGAAACTGTCAACTGCAAGAAGATCCAGTTACAGGTTACTGGCGTGTGCCCGGCATTTTCCATTGACAAGACTATCGGGTGCTTGATTTGGCTTAGCGAAGAGTCCAAGGGTGTGTCGACTCTTACGACAAGCCTGAGCTCTGAAATGAATGTCAGCTTCCCTGACGGCGAAGACCAAAAGGAGCTTCCCATTCCTGAACAGTTTGTCCACAAGCTTGTCGGTAACTCTGTCACCAGTGATGTCTCTGACCTCTATCACTAGGCTTCGAAGTGGGCTGGTTGGAGCGATATATAAATGTCATCGCGCGTGTTTATGCAACAAAGTTTCAACTACGGAGTAGTATCTAGGTAACATTCATGTATGGTTCGTGTGAAGATGCGATTCTCCCAGAGTAAATTATATCGTACAGTGTTTTCCCGGTCGCTATCTGATTCAACTTGCCGTCTCAAGGATCCTGCAGCTGAGCAGCTCGGCGCATCGTTCCAGAAAAAGGTGATGTGTGGGGTGAAGATGGCGAAGAAGCGGTCCGACGCACCGTGCCCGTGACCGGTGATGTTTGATTACGTGCATACAGAGATGACGGTGATGTATAAGTGCCACGAGGTGTAGCCTGGTACGATGCCACAGCTCGATACATGCGAGTCTTTCCAACCAGCGATGTCGCTGCCGTATTCATTTCATTTTCCGTCACCATATTAACACGACATATGGGACAATTGTTGTGGTTCTCGAGCCATTCTAAAATGCAATCCTTGTGGAACAAGTGGGTGCAGTGCTTGGAGAGAATTAGCATATCTCCCTTCTTATAACCACCCAAGCAGATCGGGCAAGCATGATCCACCGTACTCTCGTCATCAAAAGTGTACTCTGATGCCACCGTAGTGAACGATTCGCGTCGATCGAGGGGAATCGGGAGATCGAGGGGAATCGGGAGATGCATTGTAGAAGCAGAACTGTCGAAAATTTCCGAGAAGTTGCCGGGATCCTTGCCTTCGTCGCTGTCCTCCCCCATGCCTTCGAGCTCGTCTTTGCTTTCTTCGATGTCGAATGACTTGTGCTCGAGAATCACTGCCTTCTGAAGAGGACCAGAACTTAATGAAGGAATCGTCAAAGTTGGACGCAATGTAGTGCCAAACTCTCGCTCTATGCCGCCCTCCACAGCGCTTTGGGTACCAGGCCCGGTCTGCTGCCCAAGGAGGGCACTCCGAATTGCGTTCAAGGCAGGTAGGCCCAGATCGACTGATTCTATTGTTTCTATTTCTGCCAAGGCGTTCTCCATCAAAAGAGTGTCTCTAGAGGGTGTAAGACTCTCGAAAAATACGGCTTTAGCTTCCGGCGTCCGCACCAAAGCAGTAACGATATCCGTACTATCCTTGGCGACAGCAGAAGATACGAAGGAACAGAGACTCCCATTGTCACCTTCATCCTCATATTTTTCAACATCACCCGAAAGGTTAATCACAATATCATTTTCCGACAATCCTTCGTCCGATTGATCGTCGTTAGACAACTCGTCCTGGTCCGTGGCTTCTACGTCCGTCACGGAGGCGCCGCCGTTGGAATGTTTGGGTGAATCTCTGCACGGCGAATCGCCTTTCAAGCTGTTGTCGGTCTCCGCTGTGGACACCCCAGGAAACTCAACATCAATGGGCAAGTTCGCATCCTTCCGTCCCGACCTATTTCGATGTTTTCGTTGCGATACATCCGAGTCCGTGGCCGGCTGCGAGGAAGAGTAAAAGTGAGAGGCAATCAGAATTAGTCGTACATACCAAGAGCGCACGAGGACTGTAACTCAACACCTTCCGGTATAGCTTTCTTCACAAAACGAAATGCATTATGGGAATTAACCCGTCAAGCACTGTCCGCGACGTACCTTGCTCGTTTCACTAAATATTGCCTCCAACACAGCACGACGCTGATTACCCGACAAGTTGAAGAGCCTTCCGTTATGATCAAAGACTTCGACAACCGCTTCTTCTTCTCGCTCACTTCGGCAGCAGACCTTGCACAGCCACATCCGCATGATCTGGTAGGTGCAGATAACGTAGAAAATCAATATCAATCCCACGATGACCGACAGTAGCATCGTGAACGAACGACTGCCTTCTTTCGAGGACGGAGGGGAACTTGAATCATCTTGAAGATTGCGATCCACCAAGACAGTCAAAAAGTTGTGCAGGGAGCTAGCGGTCTCTCCAACAGCGCTGCCTCGAAGAAGACCAGAATGAGGCTTCATGTTTAACGTGTATAAATACTCAGGGCTCAACTACGGTACTCATCCACAGCGGTGCGGTTGGCACTTTCTTCTTTGCTAAGGGGTGGAGGTCGAGGTCGAGCCTACGACACAGTACAAAAATAATCGTCGAAAATATCATCTTTCGAGAAGGAAAAGGGGACACAACTTCTTGCCGCTCTGCCTATATACTTCGTCAGTAAAAGCGTTGGGTATCATTACTAAATAGTTAAATATAATGTCGGGAATCCGAGTGGAGTCCCGGGAAAGAGTCACGTTTGCTCCAACTCCGATGAAACGGTTCCACGATCTGCAACAGTTTGTTTCATTTGCATTGGACTCGTTGAGTGATGGAGTATCCTTGGTCCAGTTCACTCCTCCCTCCACGATTAGTGCCCAAGTAGAATCCTGTAGCCTTGGCTAGAACAGCCACGAAACAGAGATCGTAGATTTGTAATCTAAAGCTCACTTATTTTGTTTACTTTAGTTTTCAATCCACTGATCCTCCATTCTTAGTCTACGATTCATCATGGTGATCATTTGTCCCGCTCTTTATATCTCTGGATGCGCCCAGGGACCCTCTGAGCTTTCTTACCGGCAAGTTGCCGCTCGTGACTATCGAGTCCCAGAGGGGATTGACCGTCATTCCGTCATGGTAGCAAATCTTGGTCTGGGAGATGTCCCTCTTCTCGGCGCAGTCCTTGACTGCAGCCTAGAGGCTACTCCTCCCAACCTTACCAAAGTCTCTTCGGATCCTGACATTG
>Ga0307978_1000746_pt1 | contig 26068 bp, 16 predicted proteins | sample OrgLakmetage1056_FD_203151 | JGI IMG/M metagenome (GOLD analysis project Ga0307978, IMG submission 203151) | Saline water microbial communities from Organic Lake, Antarctica - #1056 | ecosystem: Environmental > Aquatic > Non-marine Saline and Alkaline > Saline | place: Antarctica: Organic Lake...
TCATGGTGATCATTTGTCCCACTCTTTGTATCTCTGGATGCGTCCAGGGATCCTCTGAGCTTTCTTACCGGCAAGTTGCCGCACGTGACTATCGAGTCCCAGAGGGGATCGACCGTCATTCCGTCAATGTCTATGACCGCATGACCACTCCGGCTCGCTGGGTTTAACATTATTTATCATCTATCGAAATCCTCAAACGTACGACGTCATCTTCAATTAAATGATGAAATGATCGCCTTCGTTGGACTTCGCATTGGTCATAGCGACCAGCGAACTCAATAAATGTTGAGGTTTCTGAGCAAAAAAAGCGGGCCATGATGACCGAAGAGAAGTTCTTGGTCCTTCGGGTTCGGGGTTTATGCCGTTTCGCTTTGGGCTGGATTATGATATGATATTATTGGGACGCCAAAACAAATTGTATTCCCCGCCCTCCTACCTACAAACTCCCCAGTACTGGCCATTACCGGTACGTAAACTTGGACGATCCTACGATTTCCACGCGACTTTCTACGTCGCTCTTTATGACACACGATTTCCGTCCCAAAACGATCCAATGCCCTCGCCCGTTCTTTGTTCACACAAAAGCTTCCACAGCGCAAACACGTACACTATCCCACCTACCCAACCTCGCAACACCAAACCATGAAGCCTTCCTCCCAAGAACCAGCGCCCGATACAATTACACTGGCTAACAGCATCGCCATCCATCGGGCAGCAGTGGACCTCCACCTCAGGGAAGCCCCGTCAGCTCCCGTACTGCCGCCATTGGTACAAACGACAACTACATCCCCCGAGTCTCGTGCACTTCAGCACCAGCGATTGCAAATGATCATCAAGTCTGCCCTTGCCTTGCTCGAACAAGACAGTGATGATTTCGACAACAATGATTTCGACTATCATGACGACGAGGACAGCCACCACAGCAGTAAGAAGCAGTAAACGAACGAGCAACTTTTGACTTTGAAGAAACAAGCAAAGAGGCAAGCCAGCAACTCCGCAACAAGTCAAGCCGATGATGTTGATGTATCGTTGGCTACTTTCCATTCATTTAGATAAAACCATGCACGCTTTGGTGCAGTATACTATTAGACATCTTCAGAAACCAAAATGGCCTAAAGTTGTATCGGACACGGCGCGTGCGGTCATATATGGTATGCAGTAACACAGTACCATAAATACCGCTAATCATGTCTATGACCGCATGACCACTAAGGCTCGCTGGGTTCAACATTATTTATCATCTACGATAGCTAAATAATCGTTGGCTACTTTCCATTCATTTAGATAAAACCATGCACGCTTTGGTGCAGTATACTATTAGACATCTTCAGAAACCAAAATGGCCTAAAGTTGTATCGGACACGGCGCGTGCGGTCATATATGGTATGCAGTAACACAGTACCATAAATACCGCTAATCATGTCTATGACCGCATGACCACTAAGGCTCGCTGGGTTCAACATTATTTATCATCTACGATAGCTAAATAATCATCGCCTTCTTTGAACTTCGCTTTGGTCACATTGACCTTGATAAATGTTCTAATAAATGTTGAGTGTTCTGAGCAAAAAAAGCGGGGCTTGATGACCGAAGAGAAGGTCTTGGTCCTTCGGTCCTTGGTTTATGCCAGTTTCGCTTTGGGCTGGATTATGATATGATATTATTGGGACGCAAAAAAAAAAACGCTCAGCGACCCTCCACCTCCAGAACGTAGAGAGCCAGTACGTAAACTTGGACGATCATAATATTTCCACGCGACTTTCCTACGTCGCTCTTTATGACACACGATTTCCGTCCCAAACGATCCGACGCTCTTCGCCTTCCCTTTGTTACCACAAAAGCTTCCAACCACGGAAACACGTACATTATCCCACCTACCCAACCTCGCAACACCAAACCATGAAGCCTTCCTCCCAAGAACCAGCGCCCGATACAATTACACTGGCTAACAGCAACGCCATCCATCGGGCAGCAGTGAACCTCCTCCTCAGGGAAGCCCCGTCAATTCCCGTACTGCCGCCATTGGTACTAACGACAACTACATCCCCCGAGTCTCGTGCACTTCAGCACCAACGATTGCAAATGATCATCAAGTCTGCCCTTGCCTTGCTCGAACAAGACAGTGATGATTTCGACAACAAAGACTCCGACTATCATGGTGACGAGGACAACCATCAAGGAGGAGGGGGCAACCACTACAGTAGTAAGCAGTAAACGAACCAGCAAGTGTCGGCTTTGCGGAGAAGCAGCAAGCAAAGAGACAAGCCAGCAACTTGGCAACAAGTCATGCCAATGTTCATCCATCATTACATTCTTTGTCGTTTCATTTCAATGTAAACTATGTACGATTGGTGCAGTATTAGAGTTATTCGGAAACACGTGGTGGCCTAGAGTTGTAGAGCCCCCTCGCTCATATACTGTACTTCAAGTTTCCCCTCCTTTCCTATGCTTGCGAAGTTTCTTGGTCTATTATGTTCTATGATAGCGCTGCAGCGGTCTGGTATTGTTTAACTTTTCTCAAGTCATTGTGTGTTACTACTCCTCTAGCTAGACGTTGAGGACGCGACAAGGAACGAATATCGGAGTTCATCTCCAAGCTTGATTGTTTGGTGTTGAATGACAGCGCATCGTCAATTAGTAGTCGACATTGGCATGGTTGTATCAACGTGTTTATACTTCACGTAGGAGAAGACGGCCACAAGTGTACGAAGTCGTCTCCATCCTGTAGAAGACAGATGTTACCGCTTCTCCTTTATCAGCATACAGAGTGAGCTCTACTTGTTACGCATTGCTGTACATGATTATCGATTTGTGGAGACCGGCTTGAGGCACCATATGACTCGGCTCGACGCACTCGACTTTTACCTCGATTCTGGAGACGTTTGAGTCCAAAGGGTTTAGAGCGAACTCAGAGAGCTGGGATCAAGACTACTCAGCGAAAAAGAACCATACCAGTGGGAGCAGGCCACACGCCATTACGTGTACGATAGATCCCTGCCATGGTCGATACTTTTGACGAACGAGGTTTGCAGCCAATATATGATACGCTTGAAGAATACTAGTAGAGTAGTGCAGTAGAAAGGAGACGACACAACAGCACCAAAATAGATGCAATTCTCATGAAAGAATACTGTAGTTACAAAAATTATGCATTCACCTGTGTCTCACTACTTGCTTTTAATATTTGGAACTCTCTATCCATACGCTACGATCGCTCCGTCGTCATCAACTTTGAGGGACCCAAAACTCATGAGTAAGACTTCGAGGAGATTCAGATTGGAAACGAGGCTGGAACTCACAAGTGGCGAGAGACCCCGCTCCTGCAGATAACATTGCAATTCTTGTCTCAGTGCAAGATTATGTTGCGCGATCCCGACGTTATGCTTGGCAAGTGCATCGCTGGACTCCTCCAGGGCCTCGATCATCTTTCTGCGACAATCTCGGCTTTACCGCGCAGAACATCTTATGGCGGTGTCTCTTCGCCATTTGTGGGCTTGGCCTGATCCTCTGCTATTATTAGTAGTAGAACCACCATTACTACCAGAACCACCGCCGCTGGTACTGTTGGTTCCTGCTGATCGATCAGGCTCGGTCGCCAGCTCGCCGCTGCTGATGCTACCGGTATCAGAGCTCCCATTTTCTTGTCCTACTGAGGTGTCCGTCGTGCTTCTTTCCGACTCCGAGATTATCGCTTGCGCGTCAACGCTCCTCCTATCGTCGTCCTCATGGGCTACTGCGTCCATGTTGTTGTTCATCTGTTGTCGTACCGGTACGCAATGATGAGTGTATTTTGAATTTGTTTTTATGCACAGTCCGAAATTTATACATTTTGCATTACTTCTGATGGAAAAGCCCGACAGTCCGATCAAATAAATGATGACAAATGAAATTTTGCGCTACAAAAGCCATCTGCGCGATCAGAATCAGATGCAATATTTATGCGAAAGCAGCGTGCTGTCCGAAACTACGTATGGGCTTTCTGCACGATCCGAAAATCTGCTCCGATCAGAGCGACATTACCAGTACCGTATCCATCCTATTGGCCAGTAAACATCTCATTTGCTCGTAGTACAGTATAGGAGTGCATTTCAGATTACCAGAGGTACAGTATCGAAAAGAGCCTGACTTGTTGCCAAGTTGCTGGCTTTTTCTCTTTGCTTGTTGCTTCTCCGCAAGGCCGAAACTTGCTGGTTCGCTTGCTCTTTTCATGGCATTATTGGGTGACGCTAGCAGTAGTACTGCAACTGAATGCTGTAGTACAGTATTTATCACGCAGTATGACATACGATACGTTTACTGCTGTAGTACCAGGTACCATACGATACGGTAGTACCAGGTTTTAGGATACACTGCTGCAGTACGTACTATATGATCGCGTATCGCGTGTTCACCTTGGGATTTGGCCATCGTTTTCCTTTTTCGAAAATAATGAACTAAAATGGGGCGTGAAAAGTACTGTACATGTGTTGTCACCTACTTTCACAACCCTTTTTGATCGTGAATTCATGACAGTATACTCTGCATATGTAACTATGTTTGCTACCATACCAATAAAAGGTTATACAGTAGTCTAAGGAGGCCTGTCTACCGGTACCTGTGTGGTGTGTGGTAGTTCCAGGTACCGGTACGATGTACGATAGGTTCTACTGTATGGCCGCCGATTGATTCGACTCATTCGATTGTACCACCAAGACTTGACTTGGGCGTGTGACTGACTGAGACTCGCTTTCTGGCGAAAACCGGGGCGACAATGGAGGTGCCGAATATTCCATTGCGTTCCGTCCGCCGCTCCTCGCAACTATACTGCGGCACAGTACGTACTGCACATATTATATAGAGTACAGTATCATGAGTGACGGCAAACCGTTGGGGCGATTCAACGTTCGAAGGCGTGGCGCCGCCAATCGCGCTCCTTCTTTGAATGCTACTGCAGCCGCTTCGGCAAGTGTTCCTGCTGCTGCTGCTACAGCACAGACTAGTCTGCGTCACTCCACTGCAGCCGATGATACTGCTACTGCAGCTGCAGCTGCAGTTAGACCTGCAGCCTATCGCAAGGCTCCTCCAGCGCCCGATCTTTCCAATTTACGATCCAGTAGCGGATTTTCTCCCGCGCACAATAAACGGCCTGCTTCGCATTCCGCAACGTTCCAGACGAATTCCAGCAACAGCATGAGCAGCAGCAGCAGCAAGAACAACAACAATCTCTATCCCGACCCCAACCGTATCATGGACCTGCCTTGCAAACCGCCACCGTCGTTGCGGCACACCCAAACCTTGGTTCCTCCCATTACCACTACTACTACTTCTATTTCTGCTGCACGGCAACCATTGCCGTATCCACCAGACGCGCGCGTTGTTCACGCCACCGCAGTGGTGGTAACGGCTGGTAGACTGGCATCCTCCGACAACAACAACAACAACAGCGTCAAAGCGCCCATGGCACGAACTCCAGTAGTGGCGTCTGCCGCTCGTGCTGTTACTGCTACTGCGGCAGTAGTACCATGGACCGCATCGTTCGCTCGTGCTGCTACAGCTGTACCGCAGACGCAACCACTGTTTGGTCGACCCAGCAACAAGAGTCATTCCTTGGAGGATGAACTGCCGGGAAACAAATTGCTGCCCCTGCCAGGCGACAACGACAATGGTCGCGCGCCCCAGACCATTCGACCGCAGCCATTGGCAGCAACAACAACAACAGTAGCAAGTCCATCTGCCAAGCCTCTCTTTGGACGCGCCACGAAACCATCGTCCTCATTGGAAGATGATAACGACAGCGATGATGATGATGATATTCATGACGCCAAACCGGCCTCTCGTACCATGCCGCCTGCCACGGCGTCATTATCATCCAATCCACTTTTTGGACGACCCAGTAGTGGTAGTGCTGGAAACGTATCCGCATCGTCTCTCATTGATGATGACGACGACAACGACGACGCTCCTGACGACGACGACGATGCTCCTGACGACGATGGGTTGGCGTCGACCAACGGTCCGCTCCCTGCAGCAGCAGCTGTCCTCCCAACGAGTAGTCGTGGTGGTCGTGGTGTGGGTCATGGTGGTGCCAGACAAACAACAACGACCGATCTGTCTGCTGCTGCTTTACCATTCCGCAAAACAGCCCCGACGTTTTCGGCGGCGACCGTGGTGGAACCACTCGTCCATCCAGCGTCCACACCTCTCATGGTACGGCGCATGTCGACCGAGAGCACGGCTGCTCGCCAACCGTCACTGCCCGCCGTGGCAGCAACAGCAGCAGCATCCAACAGTATCCACACCACCAATAGGAATAGCAGCAGCAGTGTCGCCAGAATTAGCAACAGTAATGTCGCCACCGTCAGCAAACCCGCGGAAATGTCCGAGCAGGAACTTATGGAAGCTGCGATTGCAGCCTCGGAACAAGAGCACCATCAGCACCAAGAAATGCGAAGACAACTGGAGCAGCAAGATTCTTCCTCTGACCTGCTGGACGCGGAGCAGATCGAAGAATTCAAGGAAAATGCCCGCACTCTTCGGAGTGTGTGCGGAAACGACAACGTGGACGAGAGTGTCGTGGCGGGTGTCCTAGACCTCTGCCGGGCAGATCAAAAGACGATTCAAGGAGCCTTTGAGAATGCCATGATGACTGAAGGAGGGGTTGACTTGGGGGATCTCATCTCTTTGAATGACATTTTGTTGGACGCTGTCGCCTTGGGGCAAGAGACACTCGAGAGCTTTCGCAAAAAGGCGCCGGCCAAGACTTCCACCAGTCTGGAGATTGTGGCACTGGTGGAAACCAAGGACGTATTTAGTTTGATTTGCCTGTTGCGTGCACCACAGAATGATCGGCGGCTGGACGCGGCGCTCGCCTTGATGCGGTTTGCCCGAGACGCGGAGCAAACTGGGAGTGAGGAGGATCTGAGAATACGTGACGAGATTCGTTCGTCTGGTGGGATGCACTCTTTATTGACACTCTTTCGGACAGGAGGTATTTATGAGCTAAAGGTGGTGACGTCCTTGGCTCTAGCGTATGTGCTACCGTCGTTTGTTCAATCATCGCAAAATTCACCTGCCTCTCTTGGTTTGAAGATTATGGAATGTCTACGCTTTTTGAGTTCATCGCGACCAGTCACTCCAATGGGCGAAACAATCACAAGTGAAGAGGCCTTCAAAGCCTCGGCCATGGGGCTAACTATCTTCTGGATTAATCAGCTGGAACCCATGCTGCATTCCGACCTATCGCGTGACAGTATATCCACAGAGCACTCGAGCTCCTTTGGGAGCAGAAAGATTCGAGGGCATTCGTCAGGGAACCTGTTTGACCAGTCGCACGCGACACTTGAGTTGCAGGAACTTTTGGAGATGACCGTGTCTCTCATTATTCATATTGCCAAGCGAAGTGACAGTGAAGACGTCACTCTCGAAGAGGGAGACTCGGTGTTCACCTGGCGGTACGCTCTGGTGGAGCAGGTATGTGCCATAGAGGTGGCTCGGCCAATTGCCGTCCGTGAAGGGATCCTTCGAGTACTTGTCAGCTGGATTAAATCGAACGACCGTGAAAAGCTTCGTCCGGCTGTTTCTGCATTACGCTACTTGACTTCCATCAAGGACAAGTATATGGCGGGCTGGATTCATTCGCAGATGGTAAACGAGGGTGCGCTACAAGGAATTCTTGCTCTGACAGACGACTATTCCATCAGTCAAGATGTCAAACTGGCAATAGCTCAGATTTTGTCGTCTCTCTGCGTCGCTCCGCACACCCGAGCAGCTGTGGCCGAAGCAAATTGCATCAATTACTTGATCGGCTTTGTCTATGAGCACTCAGACCTATCTTCGCAAGAAGTAGCTCTCTTTGCAGGAAGCGCTCTTACGCAGCTGGCAGCGGGTGCAATCACCAGGGCATCCGTGTTTGGTGCCAACGATTTGGAAACGTTGGAGCTGGTGCCACCTGATAAGCGTGACACGATTGTCGAGTGAGTTGTTGTTTGGTTCGTCCATGTGCAGTTGATTAGGCATGTGCTATAGCTCACTCTCGTCTTCCTTGCGATACAGTGATATTGTCAATAGTGGGGCAGTCGGATCGTTCATCTCTATTGCTTTGGAGCACCAAGGCAAGCTGCGATCGGTCGCGGTAGGAGCTCTCAGGGTGCTGAGCGAAGATATCAGTCCAAGCCGCCAAACCAGGTTGCAGCTTTGCGAAGACGGTGCTGTAGTAGCGCTTGGGATCACTCTACGAGATGACGTTGGTACACTTTGCAAGGTGCTCAAAGGGAGCGACGAGGTAACAATTCTTCCAGAAGAATCTCGGAACGAACTTCACGCTGCTTTGTGTGCCCTCGCAAATATTTTTGACCCAGTGCAGGAACGTTCCAAGTCTACGCTAGAGCAAAGGCGACATATCTCTGCTACCAAAGATCCTGTCAAGCTTTTGATTCAGGGTTGTGTGGAAATGACAGAGACAGGGGGACTGGAGAGTCTACTGTGGATTGCTTCACTTCCTTTTTCATTTTCTTCCGACACGGCGAACCATCGGAACCCCAAGACAGATTTGCTGGAGGAGGCTTGTCGCTCACTGGCGTCTGTGTCCCCGCTACTTTTATCAGATGAGATGGCTTCGAAAGGTTTTGCAATTTGGGCTGATGATGTTTTTGTCGCTCTTCACCGCGTGCTGAAACAAATTGTTGCTGTGAAGGACAAGAATAATCTCGTTGGCGAAGCAATGGAGCTCCACATCAATGTCCTTCGAGGATTAGCGGCCTTGGCAAAGTCAGAACCGCTTAAAGTGAGGATCGTTGACAAGATCCTGCCTTATCTAGTGGAAGCAAAGAGTGTCCGAGACAGGACTGGGATATCGAACGCAGCCAGTCAAGCGTTCCAGTCCTTGGCGTTTGCCGAAGACGAAATTATTCAAGTTGCCGGTAACAATTCGAATCTACTGGTAGACTGGTTCTGCCTCAAGCGGTCGCTATTACTTCAAGCGATGGCACGAGCCGAGATTCAGCGATGTTTGCTAGATGCCTGGAACGGCCCGTTTCTTGCAGCAAAAGGAAAGGCGACCCCTGAACTTAGTCGCAGCTATTCCGAAGAATCAAGAACTCCGTCTGGAAACGTAGTAGGACTAGAACTGTTTGATAGCTTTGCGGATGACGAAGATACCATCGAGCGAAGACAATCCTTGCTGCGCCAATACTGTGACATATACGAAGGGCGACAATCGCGACCTCCGCCTTTGTTCCCAAGACGTCAGGACGAATTCGACACAGATCTGATTGAAAGCAACGTCAGCCTTCTTTCGCGACAGATGTATCCGCTGAACAGCAGTTCTGATGAAACGGATTGGATCTTAAGTCATGGGCGGTCTCTCGAGGATGAGTCAAGCATTGTCAATGAAGCTCAGTGTCTACCGTCCCACATCGAGAAGTTTCTTACTTTCTGCTTTCCCTCGCGCCTTCTGCGAGACAACGTCATCCCTATGCACAATCTATGCCCCGACAGTTCATTTAATTTCCGAGCTCTGATGATGCCCCAGCGGCGATACTTCTCGTTTCGGCGAGAAGGGCAATTACTGTCTCGCCTTTGCGAGAAGGAAGCCGCTGCCGCTATCGATTCCGTCGACATCCACTGGACACTTGCGTTCACAAACAGTACATTCTCGGGAGAATTTGTTGAATCTCTTGTTCAAACACTGTATCTGATTCCTATGATCAAAGGTCTTTCTTTCTCAAAGAATTCTGAATGGTCATCCCTATGTGACTCGGAAAAAGACGACGAGGGGATAGAAGGAGGCGCACTCCTGGCCAACCTTGTTGCATCACTACCGCCTTGGATATCGTATCTGACATTTGATGGCTTAATGGATGACAGAAATTTGAAAACTCTCGTAGTCATTCTCGAGACAGTGGGAAAACTTTCGTCAGGTCACGACGCTCAGGACTCCCCGATCCTTAACGATACAGATAGTGGACAGCAAAGGAGGAGAAGCTCAATAGAACAACAGCAGACGCAAGGCAAATTTACTTTCTTTGGACTTAGTGGGTCGTCTGGTGTGTCAACAGAAACCTGGATGTCGTTTATCCGCCTCCTAGGCCAAGTGGGACCGTCGACACGTGGTCCGACAAGCACGCCTCTGTCGTCTCTCAAGTCTCTTGATTTTAGCGGAAACGGCCTGGGCGATGACATTTGTGCGTCGATTCTTGAGCTTGTACACGATGCGGACTCGGGTTGCTGCATTGAAGAACTGGATCTATCAGGTAATCGGCTTTTAAGCGCAACGAATTCTACTAAGGTGTTGCGAGGCTACGTCGAGTACTACAGGTACGGCCAGACCGCTGGGATGAAAGCCTTTCATCGGGGTTGGAAGTCACCAGTCCACACGCTGAATCTGGCCTCGAATGGTCTCAATCTTTCGAATGCATGGCTGGAAATCATATCACTTCTCAAGCATAACGCGCTGGAACTCAAAGTGCTGGATATGTCAAATAATGGTCTCACTCTCAAGCCCGACGACTTCGAGTACTGTGATCTCTTGTCTTCTACTCTGCTGAAAAATACAGTTTTATGCCAGCTTAACCTATCCAACAATAGGCTCAGCTCGGCTGCGGTTGAACGTGTGATCGGAGATCTGGCCAGCGCCGAGAGTGGTTGCGCTTTGGCCTTTCTACGATTTGAGAATAATTCGCCCTCTTTAACTGAACAACAGAGTTCCGCCTTGTGGAGATTCACAGAACGGTCGAAGAAGGTCTCTATCCAACGTTTCTTGAACGCTTTCAATGTGGAGACCGACATGGCGTTGCCTTCAATTGTTGACCACGCGACAGGTGGCCTTTCCAGTCCACTTGCTCCTGAAGGAAACAATATGATAACGGTTTTGTTTTCTGCACCATTGGTATACCACGACCCGAACCAGAACATTTTACCCTTCGCAAAGCTCGACTTTGACATGGAAAGAGAAGTGATGTGGCAATGCTTGAAGGAGGCGTCTCGCGACATTGAACTCTCATTCGACAATGCGACCCACGATCGACTGCTTGCAACGATTGCTAAGCGATGCAGCTGCCTTCATTACTCCGGCCACGGTCATAAAAAATATCTTCCTTTCGAGGATGGGACGGGAGGACCAAATTGGTTCAGGGTCCAAGATATCAAGAATCTGATCGAGGGCAAAGGTGGAGCGCCATTCCGCTTCGTATTCGTTTCCGCCTGTCACTCCGGTCTAGCAGGCGAGACCTTTGCTTCTGCCGGTGTCCCCCATGTGGTCTGCTGCCAACAAGAGTCAGAGCTGAAAGATGCAGCTGCTCTCGCCTTTACTCGACAGTTCTATCTTGCGTTGGCGGTCGGTCATACCGTAAAGGAATCCTTTGACCAGGGCTGTAAAGCCGTTCGAGCTGCTCCCAATATGCGAGACGCCGAAAAGGAGATGGAGAAATTTGTTCTATTACCTCGAAACGGTAACCACCAGGTTCCTATCTTCAACGCTAAACCTGTAGTCGAGTGGCCCCGAGCAGTAATCGAAAAACATTCCTCAAAGCACAGACGTTCGTCTCGGCATCGCAGCGTCACGCGGTCAAAGGGTGTGAAAAACGTTTACCTGAGTGGCGCCAAGGGCTCGGAACTGAGCGTGCGAAACATGATGCAAGAGGATCCATCACCATCTCCACCTCAATTTTTCATGGGACGTGAGATCGATATGTACCATGTTCTCAACGCCGTCCTTAGTAAGCGCCTTGTGAGTGTCATCGGCGAATCTGGCGTTGGCCGTTCATCTCTGGTGTGCGCTCTTTGTCATTACATCAACGAAAGAGCCAGTACGGTTCTCGGTATCGAGCATATTTACCATGTGAAAGCCAAGCAGGGAGTCCGTCAGGATCGTTGCCGAGCTCTTATTGATCAACTCATGCGAAAGGTTGTAGAGGCCGACAAGGCCAACCCAGTTGACCCTGACGCTGATCTTGACACTGTGTTTGAAGCTCTCTGCAAGAGCTTGAAGTACGAAAAGGCGCTGGTTGTTTTCGATCACGTCGAGTTGCTGGAAGATTCCGAAGACGCCAACGACTTTCCTATGCTTCTTGGAAATCTCTTTCGCGAAACAAGAAACGTCAAGGTGCTACTCACTGGGCGTGAGCCACTTGGTATTCCCTCTATCGGAGGGCAAGTTGAGAGCCCTTTCGAACTTGGTCCCCTCAATTTTGGAAACACTGTCCGTCTGTTTTCCAACCTTTGCACACTTTTGCATACTCCCATTGATAGACGCATGTTCTTCGAGGCGCTAGTCACTGATGGCAACGACTCGGAACTCTGCTACACGGACCATCGACTCGACTCGACGACGAGAGATCTTTTTGCAATGCTGGGTGATGGCATTCCCTCACGGATCGAACAAGCGGCTTACGACATGCCTACGGATATATTTGCGAGTCTCATGAACAGAAGCGTCCATCAAGAGTGATGCGTACATAGAAATTTAAGGGACTACTCTACTAGAGGCTACAGTATTCCATAGTGGTAGCGTTTCTTTAGATTCTCGTTAACGGAATATCATACGGTCTTACGGCCACCATGACATGTTGGCAAGGATTTCACTACTCAATGCCGTCACTTTGGCTTCCGAATCACTCAAGCTCGACCTTGCAAGTCGTACCATCTCCTCCTTGTAAGGGAGCAGCGATTCCAGCATCAGCTCCTTCTCCTGCGAGTCGCTTTTGGAGGACACACGTACAGAACTCTCGTAGCCCCTTTTGACACGAGACGTCAAACAGCCCAGCACTTTAAGGCCTGCGTGTCGGACCTTCCAAAACTTGCGGTCCTTGAGCGCAAACGATGCGCAATCTACCATGGTAGAAATCAAATTGGGTCGTCGGAGGGCATCAGTGTTGCACTTGGTGGCCAATTCCGCAACACAAAGACAAGAAGCCTCGCGTATGGTCCAAGCTGGCTGTTTGCTGCCGCCGAGAGATTTCATTGTAGCTGCCAATTCAAGTACGTTGGCATTGTCAATGCTGGTATCTATAGATCCGATTCCATCCCAGAAGCATGCAGCAAGCGAGTTGATTGCACCGGCGACCAAGACAGGGGGCTCTTTTTTATCGTTCGTTGAATCCATTGAGCTGAATACCCCCAAGAGCTTGCCTGAAGTTTCTCCGTAAATCTCCATTCGCTGCATGACACTCTCAACACCTGGTGGTAGTGCAGAAAGCAAATCACGAAAACCATGGAACGCTGCCGCTCGGTAAGGCAAGAATTCTTCCGACATGGTCATGGACTGTCTCGTCGAAAGAGCATGCTCGATGAAAAGGCGGCAGAGGCCCGTAAAAGTCAAATCCTGGGTCGAATCGTCTTCGGCAGGGTCATCTGCGCTGTCGATCTGTTCGTCTTCTTCCACTTCTGTCTCGCATTCTTCAAAGTTGATCGGGGAATCATCTTCTTTGTCTACCTCCATTTTATCTGCAACACTGTCTTCACCAGCCTCTCCCGACGTTTCGCTTTCGACGACAGTGCTGAGAAACCACCTATCGCCAGTGAAAAGATCACTTCCAAACTGTCCTGGCGAAACAAGCAACGGCTTCCAAGGGCATGCCAAGACTTGTCCGTCCCAACTGAGCCACTTAGAGGCTAGCGTCACAGTCGCCTTCAACACTTGAGATTTTCCCGTCCAAAGTCTCGGCTTTATTAGCAGCCGCATGCATTCGTGAAGGGCTGTACGACTAGCGTGTGCTCGATTGCGAGCTCGCGCAAGTTCAGAAGCCGTGGACTCTGTTCTGGTAGTTTTAGTACTCCGAGGAGCCGGAGAAAGAATATGCTGCTCACACAGATCTCGCAACGCATTCGCGCCGGCAATTCGCCTCGACCAGGCAACATCCTGAAGAGCTTTCACACATTCGTGAACGAGGTACGGCAAAAGAGTCTCTTCCAGACTGCTACTAAAGCTTTGACTTGTATCGGAGGCATTTGCAGCACTACCACCTTCATCCCAAACCTCCTTCCACAACAAACAAATCTTTGGGTCTGGGTCCTTGCGGCCTATAAAGGCAACTGGAAGGACACGGCGGCACCAAATGTCACCGTTGCCACCGTCGGCGAACTGGTTCGACGCGCGGACTGCAATCGCCCGTAGAGTCGAGGCTGCCGCTCGTCGCGATGCTGGGTCGTCGTTGTTTCCAGTACTTCTGTTGTATCGTTCACATGCTCTCACGGCCAGAGACCGCACACTGGTTCCAGGACAAAGCGATGCTAGGTTTCCTACTGCGTGCACCATCTTGTCTTTTGCGCCCTGACCTCGCTCTCGCTCGCTAGCGAAATAAAACGCCCGCAGCAAGCGAACTGTAGGATTCGTATTTGACGGACCGGAAAACCGAAATGCTTGGGGGCATGTGGCACATAGTGTCGATACAGCGTCAGCGGTCGCAGCTCGGGTGGCAAAACCTGCTGCCTGCCGCAAAGCCGCATCTAGCTGAGGAATCACCGCTTTCTGAGTCTCGAGCTTGACACTTGGAAGAAAATCAAGACACTTTGTTACGGCTGTGGCAAGCGGACCGCTTTGCGCAAGCTGCAGACGAATCCTTTCGAGACCTTGTTGGTCGCTGGTGCGGAGCTGCAAGTAGTTCAGAGCCGAGGGTTCAAGTCCGGACATCGCCATGAGGAGAGATTTTAAAAGATCGGGGATGATAGGCTCCAGGATCTTTGGACGAACGACACCAACGATTTCAACGAGGGTGCTAACGGCGATACCAACAGCCTCGGAACATGCCTGATTGAGTCCGTGTCGGATGAGCCACCTGAGTGATGTAGCAGCCGCAGCAGTAGCGTCGCGTTCGTGTTTTACCTGTTCTTCACGCTCACGCTTTGCTCCGCTGGACTTTGCCGCCATTGAAGGGTCGCACAAGCGAATTGTGAGCCCACGTACTGCTCTCGCGAGAGTTTCCCCGCTGTCTCTGACGGCACCTCGAACGTCGTCCAACGATCGCATCGCAGTCCTCCACAGCAGAAGGAGTCGAATACCGGCAGTCCGAACTAATGTTCCATACATATCATCATTGTTCAACACGGGAGGCCCTCCACCAAGGGCATCCCACTCCCGCCCGATAATAATCTCGGCGAGGGCGCCACAAGCACCGACTCGTGCTCGCCAGAGTTTGCTGGCAGAATCTTCGATTAGCGCGTCAATTGCTGGAAGGAGATGTTGCGTGATCGCGAGTCGAGACTCGGATCCACCTCCCGTAAGACCCGTCCAAAGCGAAGACATCTGTTCTCGAGTTCGTTTGTTTGGATCGTGACACGCCCTCAGGATGCGAGGGAGTAGTTTTCCTATATGTGGGCGTAGCGCCTCTCGCATTTCCGAATTGTTAGTTCGACTTGCTACAATCGAACTTTCTCCTAGCAACGATGAGGCACCATATCGTTCTCTCGACCCTTCAGTGAACCAAATTATATGTGACACCGACAACATGAGGAGTGTGTAAAGGATATCGGGTCTTCCGAGGGCTACAGTTGCTGCTGCCATCTCTCGGTATGCCCCGAGTGCGCTTTCGCTCATCCCTGATGCACCTCCAACTTCCACGCCAAATCTTTCCATAAGCGTCGGGTCAGGAGGAGCATCTGTTTCGTCTGCTCGGTCACTTGCTCGGCGTTCTGCAGCTTGAGCGGTTGTTTCCATCATGGCGCTTCCACTAAACTTCGTGGTCTGCCCGAACGCTCGAAGAAGCCGCTGGTTCAGGTCTTCGTTGGCTCGCTCACTTTGAGCGTTGTCGTTGATGGAGCTGCTCGCGTTAGATAGTCCACGGCAAGCTACGAGTCCTAGGCAGCAACTTTCTCGTGACAAGTGTTTACTTTTCGGATCAGAGAGGAGCTGAAGAAAGACCTGCTGGACTTCGTCGAGGTGCTTTAATAGAGATTGAACCAGGCAGCGACCTGTGTAGGTGTCATTCGAATTGACCTTAAAAAGTATGGAGAAGGGGTGTTAGTGAAAATTCAGCACACTCCTGGGGAGACGCAACATATGGAACCAACTTACTCCTTTGGCGGCCCGTGCTACGACAGCCAGTAAGGCGGGCGCCGCGGCAGTGCGTGTATGGGGACTAGAGGCAGCTGCAATCTTCCGAAGGAGAACATAAAGGACGTGTTCATGGGGTGGTAGGTGGCTGGCAAAGCTTTCACTGAGCTCTTCCGGCCACTCGAGGGTGCTAGCGCCCCAAACGACGGTTTCGGGATTGTATGCATCGGCGTAGGAAGCCAGTGCTTCACCAACGACGAGGCCTACCTCCTCGTCTTTTCTGAATGACATTGAGCTTAAAAGGGCGAACAATGAATCAGCGCATTTCACCCGGGCAGGACCGAGACCAGTATCGACACCGGAACCCGACGTTGACGCACCAAGGCCAGCACCGGCGGCGGTTGCAAGTTTTACAGCACGTGGAGCATCCGTCGCGTCCCCGTTCCCAAATTTTGAGAGTGCTTGCGATAACTCATGAAGGGCCGTGCTGGTACCCTTGTACAGACGAGTGTCTAGCAGTGGTGCATCGATACCCTCGAAAGAGAAAGCAATTCCAAGTGCATCAGCGCAGGCGTTACCAACAATTTCGTCAGAATGCAGAAGGCCTTGGCCTAAAGAACTAAAGACAGCCGTAACTTTGTCCCATATCTGATCTGCCGAATTTTGTGGTAGACTTGCAGCCTTGAGGCGGAACGCTCTCGTGGCATGGGCACCGAGAAAGGCAGCGCCATGTATTTGGTTCGCCACCAAATGATGCTTTCCGATATCGGCCAATTTACGGGCTGTCGTTTCAACAACACGGCCCAGGCCAGAAGCAGAAAGCCAGCGCTCAAAACTTCGATTCTCCAAAGCATCACCATCCCACATGTCTGAGTCCTCGTACATTCGCCCACAAGCTCCCGCGAGGTGTCGTCGGGCCCGGGAAGAAGCTGCCGTGAGGCAAAGATTTTCAATTACTCTTATACTAAAGGCGTCTTTTTGTTCACTCCAGAGTTGGCGACGAGCAAACTGTGAAGTCGATACCGTCGCGAGAAGGCAGGTGGAAGCTTCGTCGAGCAAGTCAATTGAGGCACGCCCTTGCGCTGTGGATCCTGCGACACTCTCTCGCACAAACATATTTAATGTCTCGGTCATCGCCGAAAGGTAAATGGCGATTGCGTGATCTTCGCCACCGTAAATGTCATTCGATAGACAGAGAAGTCCAAACCGGAGAGCAGCTGCTCTACCCTGCGGGGAAAACTCCCAGAACCGCCGTATTCGCAAGGAGGACGATGAGCTCAGAGCGGTCGCCGACGAGAAGACTGCTTCGGTAAAGATGGCAAAGTCGGGAAGGCGACCTGCATCGTCCGAGTTTGTTGGAATGTTTTCTGTCACGTGTTTCGGGAGGCCGAGCCCTTCCCGTGCAATCGAAGAAGCCGTAATATCCGAGTCACCTGCCAAGAAGCAGAGAATATGGCAGGCACTTCCCAGGTCCACTTCTTTCAATAGATCGCTCGACCATCTGGCTGCCGCAACTCTCGACGCTTTTGGTTGGTAGGTTTGAGCTGCTGTCCAAATCATGGGAAGCAGAGCCCTTGACAGACCGTCCGCACTGGCAGTCACGCCATCTGCGACAGTCTCCCCAGCAGCCATTGAGCCCACTGGAGCCGCATTCGCCCATGGATTGGCGCTTGAGTCAGTAGGTGCTGGTTGGTCAAGTACTGGGACAGGGGGCGTAGGCGTCGCGTACACACGGCAGTAAGCTCCAAGTAAAGCATCTAGTGCTGCCACAGACCTCGGTCGAAGGGTCTCTTCTTCGTTGGCTGCACAGCCAAAAAGCAACGACGCCGTTTCAATCGATACCTGAAGTTTGGCGTTCATCACTGCCTGGCCCTTGCCCTGAGTAAAAATATAGGCATTCGGTACAAGGGCAAACTGAGATCGCGCCAGCGTGCAAATAACTCCGTAACAAGCATCTCGCACGGCAACGTTTCCAGCGCTATTGGTCGTTCCATGCTTGTTGGTTGACGGCCGCTGTGTCGATGCGCCCGCCAAGACTGTGCACGCGGTGGACAAGGACTGCGCCAGGATGCGTTGAACAACAGCAGCAGCATCCTGCGAGGAGTTTTCTCCTACAGCATGCTGATGGTGATTCGAGTCGTAATAGACTGCGAGTCGAATCGACAAGGAATTCAAAAGTTGCGCGGCTGCAATAAAAGGCTTCGCACGAACAGTCGAAAGACCAGAGGCGCAAGTGAGACCCCGCAAAGTTTTGGTAGCAACTTGAACAGCCAACTGACTAAACGCTGCCACTGCCGCAAGCGAAGAATTGTCCAAAAGGGTAGGATGCTCGTCCAATATTTTGGAGGCGCAAAAGGAGAGAATGACGGCGGCGGCCGTGTCGGAAACGGGACGTCGCTTGGTGGAAAAGATCAACTGCGACGTTTCGGTCCCCACGGGCCGTTCGGTACGTCCGAGACTCTGGATCCACAAGGTCCTAGTCTCCACAGTAGTGCCAGTACCATTCGTAGCAGCAGCCGCAGCTTGCGACACGAGAATCGATTCTGCATGCGTTTGTCCGAGGCACAGCGACAACAATCCACATGCCAGCGTGACTGGATCCCCCAGGGCTGTATCGACGGCAGTCGTTCCCCGCACGGAATCCAAATGCATCTTGAGATAGGTGGTAGCTCGTTCCGAGACTTCCACGGCGGCATCCCCCGTGGCGGCCACCAACAAGGCCACGGTGCGAGCCAGACCCATGGGCGGCTGCTCTGTCGTCGCAACAGTAGTAGACAATGCGCTGGCGTCGGTAGTCGTAGTAGTCGTACTACCATTCCCCAACAACAAGGCACACGCCCGGGACGGAGCGATCCAATCCAAACACGCCAGCTTGCACTGAACCAGATTCTTGCCCGTGGCCATTTCGGCCGCCCAATCGCGGCTCGTGACCGAGTTGCCGCCTCGCAAGCATTCGTGGGCCGCCTGCGACAAGCCGTTGGGCGGAATGGTACTCGTGGGGGCCGTGCCAGTATACAATACGATATCCAAGCTCAAGTCGTAGAGTGCGGCCGCGGCCGCATCGGATGCTACCAAAATCGTCCGGGCCAGCACCAATGGATCACTGGTCAGTGACAATGACGACAACGACGGTGGCGAGTCGGTAGATGGTGTTGGTGTGGTCGTTGACGACACCGTGGACCCTGTGCGCAAGACTTTTTGGTTCTGCACCGCGCTGGTGGTCACGAGCACGAGACACCGCAGCAACAAGTGCGCCAGTTGGTGGGCCTGGGAGCGCGTGTTGGCGCTCGACAGGGCCGCCAACCCGGCCGTGTCGGCGCGCAATATGAGCAACCCAGGCAAGAGGGCTGTAGCGTCCTGGACGCGCGGAACACCCAAGGTCAAGAACGCGAGCGCTAGATTGAGGGTAAAGGGATCCGTGGCGGCTAGATTGGACTGGGGCAGTGTCGTATCCGTGTTTGCGGCGTCCGTATCGGCAGCAGTTACTGCTGGAGCCTGCTCTTTCTGGACTAGTAGCAAGTTGAGAATTGCTGCAACGGGAATCTGACACGCCGTGTCGTCTCGCACCCGCTTCATGGCGTGCGAGAGCATTTCAATGAGCACGGCGTGAATCTTTTCCAGAGCACTCTGAAGCTCTGCTGCTGCTGCAAGTTGTTGTTGCACATGATTGTCGCCAATGCGTTGGAGCAAGCGGGGCAGCAGCTTATCCAGTACTTGCTCGAGCCGATCAGTGGTATCTACGAGCGCCAAGCGATGCGAGACACGGTTCAACGATGCCAAGTCGGCCGTCGCTATGCGGCACTGTTCGGCGACTGTCGTATCCGTTGACGTGTTGGAGGGGGAACTCATTGGAGAACTGAGTGTCTTGTTTTGTTATGATTGCGGTAAGCGCACCGGTAGCCTAGTCTAGTCTAGTCTAGTCTAGAGTCTACCCTCTACAGTAGTAGCTTGTGCCTCGACCAAACAACAACAGCAACGATGATCGAACGTCGAACCTATCTAGCTATGAATCGATGATGAATGTGACAGAGAATGGCAACGACGAACAAGGAAGATGGAAGAGATGGCGAGTCACGGACATTCGAGTCCCGTAAAAGGATACCATTGGAATGAATGCAAACCAGTTTCAAAGAAAGTCACCGCTCGGTTTTCGGTCACTCGATGGTTCGGCCTCTTGACACGCAGCACACAAACACACACACCCCATCAGAGGTAGAGCGAGCAAATACAACGACGGTAATGGAACTCGACTTTGCTAGACTGTGCGGTGGTCGTCCGGCGGAATTGGCACAACTCCAACAAGCCTTGGCACAGGCAACAGCGAGGGACAAGGTCCAGACTGCTGTATACGACGACCACGTCAAGGAGGAGCAGCCGTATTTATTCAAGTGAGGCTCGGGAACAGGCAAGTCGGCTCTGGTCGAGGCATTTCGAGAATAGATTCTTGTCAAGAACAAGAACAACAGGAACCACCAAAAGAACGTATTGGTTGGCTGGGGAAAGTTCGACCCACAAGAGACCCCGGCGAATCCCTTTTCCGCTTGTGCAGATTGCTTGACGCTTCTCTTGGATGCCTTGCTAGAACAAGATCCTTGTTGGATAAACGAAATGGACGACGACGACACCGTTCGCACGAATACTGTCCGTGCTCCTACCACCAAGATTGCGATATGCGCTTTTCCAAAAGGCAGACCATGCCGCCACTACCACTACCGCTGCCGAATCGTCGGATCCATTCCGAACGGAGGCACCATCACCACTAATACCGCCGCTGAAGCTGCTGGACAGTACCATGGACTTTGACAGTCTTTGGGGATTCAAACGGCTCTGCTTGGCGTTCCGAACGCTACTGCGTGGCGTCTGCCAGCGCTATGCCGTTGTCCTCGTCCTGGAAGACTTGCAGTGGGCCGATCAAGAGTCGATTCAGCTGCTGCGGACACTACTAACGGACAAGCAACGAACGCAACTACTCTTTGTGGGGACAGTCCAGAGCGCGACGAAAGCGATTGGCAATTTGAAACTCGAGCTTTCCCGAGAGGACGCACCCGGGGCAATGCAAACCATACAGATTGGCGATCTATCCGTAGAGGAGGTGTCAGACTGGGTGTCGAAACTGTTGCAACAAGACCGTGTCATGATTGATGCGCTGGCCGCACTTGTGCATCGCAACACGGGTGGGAACGTTTTTTTCGTGGCGCAATTTTTGCGATTGCTCCAAGAGCAACTACTGGTTGTCTACTCCCTGGCCACCTACCGACGGGAATGGGACTTGGATCGGATTGCCACCAAGACGCACGTTGCGGATAACGTGCTGGGCGTATTGTCCCACAAGATCTCGGTTCTTCCGAATGAGTTGCAAGCAGCTCTTACAAGCGCAGCCTTTCTTGGGCCTTCGCGCTTTGATGCCGAGATATTGCTGCAGACCATTAGCTCGCATGAGAGGAGCGACGACCAAGACGAAAAGGAAAGTCATAACGAAAGCAAATATTGCGTTGATATAGAAGGACTGGGTGCTCTCGAGAAGATGTTGTCATTGGGAGTCAACGAGGGACTTTTGGAGAAGCTTGGGGCGCCGAGAATGTACAAGTTTGCACACGATCGAATCAAGGAGACTGTAGCTGCTCTGGTCCCTACTGACGAAACCAGGATTCGACTGCATTTGCATATTGGACGACAAGTTTATCAACTGAGTGTAGACGATGTCTTGGCCGGATGCGAGGAACCATTTGAAGATCGGTTGCTCTTATTGGCAGTACACCACTTGAACCTTGGATCACAGTTGATGTACGAGAAGGAGCAGAAATCGGAACTGGCGAGACTAAACTACAGAGCAGCCATCGTTGCGTTTAGGATGTCGTCGTTCTTCGCTGCAGCTGAGTTTCTGGAAGCAGGACTTGGTCTGCTTGACAAAGACTCTAGATGGGACGAGTATTACGAGGCGACCCTGGAGTTAGCTACTGCCTTGGCGCACGTGCAATCTTGTTGCGGAAAACCTTATGTGGCTGCTACAATGGTAGACGAGATCCTCGAGCACGCCAAGTGCTTAAAGGACAAGCTAGGCGCGTACAGAAGTTCTATTCGGAGCTTGTTTCAGCAGGGAGATTACGATATGGCTATCCAGACAAACTTGTTGGTACTCGACCAGTTAGGACTTCGCATACCCAGGAGGTTTCTCAAGCTACATGTTTTACGACTTGTCCTTCGCGTACGCTTCGCCGCTACACCGACGAAGACTTGTTGGCGCTTCCCCAAGTGACAAGCAAGAATCTGCAACTGGCACCCGATTTCATTGCTATGCTTCGCACGTTTTCCTTCCTTTCCCATCACCTTGAGTATAATGCCCTGGCATTGCTTCAAGGCTTTCAAATACTCTTACACGGCTCCAGTGGTGACTGGACAACGATGGCTGTAGCCAAGCCAATGTTGCTTTCTTGTACGCTCTCCTCGGAGACGTCAATACGGCGTCGAGGTACGAAAAGCTCGCGCTACGAATGGTGGATAGAGGCGACCACCCAAGTCAGAACGGACGTGCCATTATTATGACGCATCTTATGGTCAGTCATTTGAAAAGACCCTACCACGATTGTCTCGAAGGCATGATGAGAGCCAACCAGATGGCGACGAAAGCTGGCGACATCGAGCTTCGATTCCTCAGTAGGCACGCCTATTGTTTGACATATTTCCAGTGCGGGCTTCAACTGGGGCTACTGGAAAAAGACATGCGTCACTTCGCGGAAGCCTTGCAACGCCGTCCGCAGATAGAGTCTTTAAAAAGAGCAGCGCAATTAAGGCACGCCCTCGCTTTGACCAAATGGCCAACAGCCGTCTTGCGATCGAATCGACCATGTAGAAGCGTATAATAATATCAGCTGGGGTATGATATACAATATAAATCACTACTTACATACAGTATCTCTCATAAATACTTGCTCACTCTGTTATCCTCCTGCTTTCATTCTCGCCTTGAACTCGGCGGCTGATTCTCGGTCAGCCTGTGCCCACATGCCCTTGTTTCGTTTCTTGGCAGCCGTTTCCATATCGATATAGGCTTGCTTACCCTTGTGTCCATACACTGCTCCGCCACCCCGGTACACTTCGGCGAGGCCCGCCTTGAGCATGCGCTCGTCCACATGGGGTGATTGCCAAAACGAGTACCAGTGCCGGCCCGCCCGTATTTGCGCCACGGCGCGGCCGTACTGATCCTTTTGCAAGATTCGCACTCGTACTATACGATCATCCACCATGGACGCTAGATAGTCCTTGGCGGCGTCGCCGTAGGGTTGGCCCGGCTTGCCAAACTTGGCCGTTTCGGGCGTATCAATGGTACAGACGCGAACGGCCAAGGCCGTGTCGGACAGTTTTTCACCCTCGGACAGTCGAGTGGAGTGAAATATGGTGGGGGCGTGCAAGAATCGGACCGTATCACCGTCCGACACTGTGAGTACACGACCCCGAAGCCACGGTGCAGCCGGTCCAATGTCGGCAATGTCGGCCACCACTGTCCATCGCCTCCATGACGGACGGATGCGACCCGCCTTGAAACCTAGGGCAAACGACGATACGCACGCGACACTCAAGACAGCCTGTTCCGCAACAGATAGACTCTGGGCTTGTTGCAGTAAATCTTGAGGCGTTACAGGGATTGATATATAGTCGTTGATCCAGTCGAGGGCCGGCGGCAGAGGGATTTTTGCGGGAGGATCATTATTGTCCGACGAGGATGAAAACCAGCCCATTGTTTCGTAGTGTCAGGCCTTCTATCGAGCTGATTGTGACACGCACGGGGACACGTCTCTTTGGAGAGAGTGATCGTCGAGGCAGTTGTTTCCAAGCTCTTGCAGCTATTGATAGCTACGATATTGATAGAGATGCAGTTTAGTTTTATCTGCAGTGTGGTCGCCATTGTGTACAGTAATGCCTTTTTCTTTCGTTTGGTCTTTTTACGTTTGGTCGACCGCAGATAGAGCCTCTTTTGCCATTTTGGCGCGAAAACGGGAACGCGACTGGCGCGCGCGTTGCAACGCCTTTTTTTCAAAAAACAAACCAGAACCAAAAAAACAACAGCCCGACCATGAGATACCCCGGCCTGACTTGGTCGCAATACGGCATGAGCCTGTTGGCTCTGACAGGAATTGGCACGGTCTGGAGGTACAACGTGTCGCTACTGGTGTGTAATACCGGAGGAATAATCCGAAGCGAAGTGAGCGAGAAACGCGTCGTGGCAATGGAGCCTCCTGCTACTCCGAGTAGTAGTAGTAGTAGTACTATTATTCATGCTGCCAACCAATCCTTGTCCGGCAGCATCAGCCGCAGCGACATGAGGCCTGCTTCACTTGCCGCGCAAGACAATGCGGACGACTTGTTGGTCCAACAGGGTGACTTTGTCTACCTTCGTGGAGACTGGGACGGATCACCCGTCGTACTGGAAGATTACAAACTCGTCTTTTTTACCTCCGCCAAGGTTGGCTGTACCGTGTGGAAGCAACTGTTTCGGCGCATAGTAGGCTTGAAAGATTGGAAAGCAGAAGCTACGGGCAAGCTATTGCCGTGGAATCCCGAACTCAACGGTCTCAAGTATCTCTACGATTACAATCGCGAGACGGCATCGCACATGATGACGAGTCCAGAGTATACACGTGCTATTTTTGTGCGAGAACCCAAGGAACGACTCGTGTCTGCTTATCTCGACAAGGGCGTGACCAACAGCTACTTCATGCAGAGCAAGTGCTGTTTCTACAAGGGGGATTGCTCCCAAGTTGCCAGTAAGTATTTTTCGAGTAAAGTGCTGTGCCGCTTGCCGTGTGCTGTGTGCTGTGTGCTGCCGAAGCGATCGATTGATCGATTGATGAAACTCGTATCCCCACACAGTACAATGTGTCTCACTGTATATCCCTTGACTTTTATCTGCTGTATACAATTAGAGAACTCTCTTGACGGATTTTTCCAAATCATGCAAACCTGCGAAGACGCGCACTGGCGGCCACAAAGTCGACGGATGGAACCCAAATACTGGCCCTACATTAATTTTGTAGGCCACATGGAAACGGTCGAAGCAGACGCTGCCAGACTCCTGAAACAGGTGGGCGCTTGGGATCCATACGGCTCGAGTGGATGGGGCAAGCACGGCAATCTGAGTATTTTTGGTACCAAGGCGGGTGGCGCTGGGCGCAAACACGCGACGCACGCCAAGGACCGAATGCGAGCGCATTTTACGCCAGAACTCGAACAACAAGTGGAAAGTTATTACAGTTCCGACTACGCAAATCTGGTCTTGAATGTGACACGGATTCCCATCTTTGATGCTGCCTCTCGGTAAACGAAACGCCGCCAGACTTCTATAGCTAATACAATAGAATAGACGGACGTTGCAATCTGGAAAACATTTAAAAAGAAGACGCCCACTTGGTCTGTAAATGTTGATACTGTATCACAATTTTATCGTATCTATTTCTTGTTACTTGCCCTGCAGGTATCGTAGCAGGAAATGGCATACTCTCTGCTGTTTATTCGAGCGCAATAGAGAGGCACAAGAGGATATTTTTCAAGGACCCTCGGCTGCCTCCATACTTAAAAGCCTGTGGGTGGAAAGGTCAGGGTTGGAGTGGAAGTAAATCCAAAAAAGTCACTAGGATTCGGTGGATTAAATCCTACAAAGCCTCCCGCATCAAAGTTGGATGTGGTTGCGCCCTGATTGGCAAAGCTAGCGCCAAAGGCCTCGTCAATCTCGAATACCACATTTCCACCTCCCAGAGCTGTCGCTCCTCCAAAGCCACCAGCAGTTTCCCCACCATTATTGGTGGAGAATCCGGAGCCTTGCGCAAACCCAAATCCATTGCCGAGACCTGTACCGTAGGCTTCGTCCGATGTTTCCCCCGGGGTGTTGGTAAGATCCAACGTGCTGATGCCGGATCCGAAAGCGATACCGTCCGCAAAACCACCAGTGGGCAAGCCCTGTTGAAAGGCAAACTGCAGATTTCTAGGAGTGTCTTTTGATAGGCTACTACGCAAGGACTGAATCGACACCGAAGACTTTGCCAACGAAAGAGAAAAAGTGTCTGGTTAGACTAGTTGACAGCGTGTAGTGCCGAATGGCCTTTGGCCATT
>Ga0307978_1000752_pt1 | contig 25958 bp, 22 predicted proteins | sample OrgLakmetage1056_FD_203151 | JGI IMG/M metagenome (GOLD analysis project Ga0307978, IMG submission 203151) | Saline water microbial communities from Organic Lake, Antarctica - #1056 | ecosystem: Environmental > Aquatic > Non-marine Saline and Alkaline > Saline | place: Antarctica: Organic Lake...
CATTCATGCGTGAAACCATCCCGCAGGACTGGAAAAACTTCCGCGACAAGGTCTCAGACAACTTCTGCGTCATAACCCACAAGAACTTTCGGGTTTTGGAGTAGAGGCGGTATATGTCATTCTGCCGGTCGGCGTCCCCGCCGGTGTGCCACCCGAACAGGCGCTGGCAGACAACGACCGTTACCGTGTGGTTTGGCAGATCCTGAACGCCCTGCGCGCCCACGACGAACGCTTTGACAGCACCATCAATAAGGCCTCCCTCGGTCAGGATATCTCGGACAGGGTGGAAATCGTCGGCATCAATGCTGACTCCGAAGAACTCCGCTCTGTCACCGCCGTTATCGACAAGCTGCCAACCAAGACCAAGGCTGCAAGTTCCGGTATAGGCTCGGGCGGTAGTGACAATGGCGATGACGTGATCGAAGGGCCCGAACTCCGCCAAACCGAGATGACCTTCTCAATCGACGAATTCTCTCGCGCCATCATGGCCAAGATTGTCAAGAAATGCGGCACCCGCGATTATTGGGAGGACTGGTCCGCCTCCATCGCCGAGATTGCCAAGAACCACATCACCCGCCTGACAGCCCTGCTGAAAGACCCCGACACTGAGACCCGCCACGCCTTTGACGCCTTCTTGGCTGAACTGCGCGATGATCTGAACGACACCATCTCCGAAGGCGACGCCATCGAGATGCTGGCCCAGCACATCATCACCCGACCCGTGTTCGAAACCCTGTTTGAGGGCCATAAGTTTACCGCCCAAAACCCGGTGTCGCGCGCCATGCAGCGCGTGCTGGATGTGCTGAACGAAGCCAACCTCGACAAGGAATCCAAAGACCTCGAAAAGTTCTACGCCAGCGTCAAGATGCGCTCGCAGGGCATCACCGATCCCCAGGCCAAGCAAAAGCTGATCGTTGAGCTTTACGACAAGTTCTTCCGCCGCGCCTTCCCCCGGACCACGGAAAAGCTGGGCATCGTCTACACGCCGGTCGAGATCGTTGATTTCATCATCCATTCGGTGAACGAGGTGCTGCAGTCTGAATTCGGCCAGACACTCGGCTCCCCCGGCGTCCACATCATCGACCCCTTCACCGGCACCGGCACCTTCATCACGCGGCTGCTGCAATCCGGTCTGATCGCGCCCGAAGAGATGGAGCACAAGTTCCGCCACGAGATTCACGCGAATGAGATCGTGCTGCTGGCCTATTACATCGCCGCGATCAACATCGAGGCGGTCTACCACGGGCTACAGGGCGGCGACTATGTGCCGTTCGAGGGCATCTGCCTGACCGACACCTTCCAGATGTATGAAAGCGACGACCTGATCTCGCATTACATGCCGGATAATTCGGAACGGCGGAAGCGGCAGAAGGCGACGGATATCCGGGTAATCGTGGGGAACCCGCCATATTCAAAAGGGCAAGATAGCGCCAATGACGAAAACGCCAATGCGGAATATCCTAGGCTAGACAGGCGAATTCGCGAAACTTACGCCGCACTGACCGGAGCACAAAACAAAAACGGCCTCTACAATAGTTATGTTCGAGCCTTTAGGTGGGCAAGTGATAGAATCAACGACGGCGATGGCGTTGTGGCCTTTGTGACGAACGGCGGTTGGTTGGATGGGAACACCGCCGCTGGGATTCGTAAATGTTTTGCAGCCGAATTCTCTGATCTTTACGTATTCAATCTACGGGGCGATGCATCTTTAAATGGTGAGCGCCGTCGAAAAGAAAAGGGGAATGTTTTCGGTGCAGGAACCCGAACACCGATCACCATTTCCATCCTAGTGCGTAATCCAGAGGCCAAGCAACGTGGCAGGATCCATTACCGTGATATTGGTGACTATTTAGAAGAGAAAGAAAAGCTAGCGGTCATTCGTGACTTCAGTTCCGTCAAGGGAGTTGCCCGCGCTGAAGGTTGGAGCACACTAGAGCCCGATCAACACGGTGATTGGCTCAATCATCGCGACGCGAGCTTCGATCAATTCATTATGATTGGTGACAAGAAAGACAAGGTTGCAGATACACTGTTTGTAACCTATTCCGCAGGTGTAAAAACTCAACGTGATACGTGGTGTTTTAATCGCTCCAAGGACGGGTTGGAGCAAAATATTCGCTCCTTAACTGCGACCTACAACGGTGAGCTTAAGAAGGCTCAGTTGGCCCGTGAAGTCGGTGAACCTGCCCCAGCTTTGCTAACCGACCCTCAGAAAACTAATTGGACACGGGCCTTACTTCGCGATTTCCAGCGAGGAAAGACGCTAGATATGGAAGGGGGTAAGATTGTTTCCGCCATTTATCGTCCGTTTTCGAAAGAGTGGCTTTATTTTAGTCGTCGGTTGAACGAGATGATCTACAAGATGTTGGCGCTTTTTCCTGAACCTAACTCAAAAAATCTTGCTATCTGTGTTTCAGCACCGGGTCACGCCGCTGGCTTCAGCGTCCTTTTGACGGACAGTATTGTGGAGTTGTGCGTCGCCGCCATGAAAGGAGGCACACAGTGCTTCCCAATGACGCTTTACGACAAACCTTCGGATGAGGATGGCGATGACGACCTGTTCTCGCAAAGCGAAAAGACGGAGGGCTTCCAATCCCGCGACGGCATCACAGACACTGGCCTGAAGCACTTCCAGGACGCCTATCCCGGCGAGACGATCACCAAGGAAGACCTGTTTTACTACGTCTACGGCCTGCTGCATTCCGAGGATTACCGCGCGAAATACGCTGACAACTTGTCAAAGGAGCTGCCCCGCATCCCCCGTGTGAAAACCGCCGCCGACTTCTGGGCCTTCAGCCGCGCGGGCCGCACCCTAGGCGATCTGCACGTGAACTACGAAACCATCGAATCCTACCCGGTCACGATCAAGCAAGGCGACCTGCGCCTGGCGGACATCGAGAACCCCGAGGCCTTCTACCGCGTCACCAAATGGGCCTTTGGCAAATCCGGCAAGGATAAAGACAAGACCACCGTCATCTATAACGGCAACATCACCATGCAGGACGTGCCTCTGGAGGCCTACGACTACGTCGTGAACGGCAAGCCCGCGCTCGAATGGGTGATGGAACGCCAGGTGGTGAAGACGGACAAAGCCAGCGGCATCGAAAACGACGCCAACCGCTATGCCAACGAGACGATGAACAACCCAGCCTATCCGCTAGAACTGTTCCAACGCGTCATCACCGTCAGCCTGCGCACCATGCAAATCGTGCGCAGCCTGCCGAAGCTGGAGGTGATGGAATGAAGATCACGATGCTTCCGGTCACGTTTGTTGGGAGTCTGTTCTGGGCTGAAAGCCGTCATCAGACGAGTTTCGCATCAACTGCGGTTACCGAACCACCGGCAGATCAGAAAGCCGGGTGGTATATCGCGGGCTTCGATGATCGGCGCGGAGCTGCCAAGGACGCTGCATGCCCTCGCTCGCCAGCACCATCGTCTTTTTCCCAAAGCGATTGTTCACCTGATCCAGCGCGTTCATCAGCGCAGGAGACTTTGGCTTTTGCACATCGAACAACGTTCGCGGCCGGTCCTCGGACCGCAAAAGATCGTTCAGCATGATCCCAGCCTTGGTGAAACCGTAGACACCGGCCTGGGGCTTGGGCCATGCGGCTTGCGCACATCTCCGTGCCGCATCAACCAGATCGAGTGTATCCGAGGACATGGGCGTCATGCGCGTGGAGCGCGATCCCGAATATTGGGGTCGATCCTGCCGGTGCCGATTGGTATGGAAAAACACGGTCAGCGTCCCAGCCACAAGACCGTGCTGGCGCAGCTTCTCCGCCGCGCGGGTCGCATGGGCAGAAATCGCCTGAAACAGCGTGTCGAAGTCCGTCATAGGCGTTCCAGCCGAGCGTGTTACCGCCATACCTTTCCGCTGCGGCTCCACCTCATCAAAAGATATGCACGGCTCACCCTGTAGTTCTAGCACAGTGCGCTCAAGAACGACCGTGCCGAGTGCGCGCGCCTGTCTGATTGGCATGTCGCGCAACTCCGCCGCTGTGCGGATGCCGAGACCAAGTAATTTCGTCTCCGTCTGCCGACCAATACCCCATATGTCCCCGACTGGCACCATCGGGAGCAGCCAGTTGGTGAGCGTATCATCCATCATGTCCAGGACCCCCGCGAAGATTGGGTTCCTTTTGGCAATGTCATTGGCACATTTTGCCAGCGTCTTAGTTGGCGCAATTCCGATCCGCACCGGAACGCCGATGCGCCGCAGCACAGCTGCACGCAAGGCGCGAGCGTGTGCAGTGCGGTCCGCAAAACCGGCAAAGTCGAGAAAGCACTCATCTATCGAGTAGATTTCTACATTTGGCGAAAAGTCCTCATAGACTTCTACGACGCGCCGGGAAATATCCCCATAAAGTGTATAGTTTGAACTGAACACGCGCACGCCATGCGCCTCTATTTTGTCGCGGATAAGATGCAGCGGTTCGCCCATTTTGATCCCGAGAGCCTTTGCCTCGTCGCTGCGTGCTACGGCGCAGCCATCGTTATTCGATAAAACGATGACCGGCACGTTTTTCAGGGTTGGATCAAAGATGCGTTCGGCGCTGACATAGAAGTTCGCGCTATCGCTGATCGCGATCGGCCGCTTCACGCCAGATCATAGCGGCGCACGACACCTGCGATCACGCCCCATATCTCGCTATCTTCCGTCAGTTCAATGTCCGGGAATTGTTCGTGGCTGTTGGCTGGGGCGAGGTAATATTTGCCCTCGCGCTTGCGCAGGATCTTCGCTGTCACCGCCCCTTCGACCACGGCCAGCACAGCACGTCCGATGCGTCGTTTTCCAGCACGGTCGACCGCAATGATGTCGCCATCCCTAATACCCACGTCCCAAAGGCAATCGCCTTCGACACGCCACCAGAAGGTCGATGCGGGATGCCGCACCACCCATGCCATCGGGTCGATCTCATCTTCAAGATCATCCCCTGCAGGCGACGGGAACCCAGCACTCACGGGTGTGCTGACAAGGTGCATCGGCAATCCGTTGGCGATGACAGGCTGTTCTACGCGGTGCAGTGGCATGAGAATCCTTACGTGTTCTTGTTTAGTTCTAAATCTGCGACATGCCCCCCGCCTGTCAAGGCTGATCCGGATCTCCAGCCGAAACTACAGACCGCCCATGTCAGATTTTAGTCCTTCGCCACTTTGATGAATGACCATTTCCTCTGCTGGAAACGGCCTTATCAGTGCAAATGCCGCTTTCGGTTGGCCTGTTAGCCATTCCTCATAATCTTTCGGATATAGAATCACGGGCATCCGGTCTGGATGCGTTTCCCGCACCAACTCATTAGGCGTCGTCGTGACGATTGAGGACGTGACCATCTCGCGGTGTTCCCCTCCGTAATTTCCGTTGAACCCACGCCAGACACCGGCAAATGCGAAGGGCGGGCGCGCGCCCTCGCCAGTCACGCCGAACCAGACATAGGTGGCCGGATTGCGGCCTTTCGCCTCGCAGAAGCTTGTCGCTGGGATCAGGCACCGGCGTTCGATAAAGCTCGTCTTCCAGAAGGGTGAAATTAACAGCTTGTCATCGCGGGCATTGTTCACCGCCTTTGGCTGGATCAGCTTGCCAGTCTTTTTCGAGACTTGCGGCAGCACGAAACCCCAATGCGTGTTCCACAGAGTGCGTTTCCCATCGTCGTCCAAGGCAACGATAGGAGCTGTTCCCTTTGGGAAGATCGCAGGCAACGGTTCCGCGTTGCCAAGCTGATCGTTTTTCGCATCCACCACGAAGAGCTGACGCATGGCACCGGGCGGCATGGTGTTTGAATATAAGTTACACATGGTAAACCTTAGCTCGACTTTGGGGTGGTCGTCACGAGCCCTTGGTGCCTGCTTTGTTTTGACGAAAGTTAGCCGGTGGCTGAAAATCGAAAAGGTCAGCACACACATCTGAAACCCGCATGGACTTGGCCAGACAAACAGAGTTCAAGTTCCACTCCCTCTGCTCAGCCTGATTGGGTCTGCGTCCACGGAGCTGGAGCACGCTTTCTGGCCGCTGTGGTCACGCCCTTGGGTTGGGACTGCCGCCCGCTGGACTCTGAGAGCGCCTGTGGCGGCCCCTAGATGCGCATAACCGTCCCGGCTTCAGTCGTGGGGCTCCCCGAGTGCTACGGCCCTCCATGACTCTCTCAGGCGCTCTGGCGGGCATACCCTTCAGTCACCAAGCATCACACCTCGAGTTGATTGAAACTCGGGTCCGGCTAAAGCGCCGCTATGATTATGGCGAGGCAGGGAAGGCGCGCTTCCAGCCATGCTTCTAAAAAAGACCGATTTGCCTGTGTGATTGGCGCCCATACTTGCAGGGGTCGCTACCCTACCCATATTTCCTATAGGACCTTAGCGTGACGTAAGGGAGGCTGACATGGCTTATGTGAATTAAGGTTCCGCACTCTAAGCAATGAAGTGGTGAGTGAAAAAACCGGCCGAAGTTAGGTGAATTGATGCACGCACTTTAGCCAGAGTTCTCATCCCATGAACCGCCGGCCCACCTTTGCCATATCCAGAGGCTTTCATTTTTACGCCCCTTCAAGGCATTGATATTCACCGGCGCGAAACATATGGGAGCTGTTACGTTAAATCATGAAGCCAGTTACACTTTTTCCGAAAGAACGCAGCAATGTCTACGAACAAGACCGCTGCAGACCACGTGATTTGGGAGCCTCGCGCTGAGAAAATCGTAAAAGCCTCTTCACTGTTTGAGGCAGGCGACCTTTCGGATGCCGACTCCAATCTGAGTTTCATCCTACGCCTCAACACCCTGGTGTCGCGCCAAGATAAAGGTGTGGAAAAAAACACACCGAAGGATCTCGCGCACGCCATCTCCGAGTCCAAGGTGGGCGAGTTGAGCAAATTTGGCGAGTTGGTTGCGTTTGGGGATTGGCTGCTTCTGAATGGTCAGCCTGGGATGGCGAACCAAGGCGGCAGGCAGCCGAACCCCCAATCGATACTCAAGTGCGTCGCGGCCGCAATTCTGGAGCTGCGCCGGCGAAAGCTCTTGAAAAATGACAAAATCGACCTGGTTTGGCCAGGATGTAAAAAGAGCAAAATTTCAGCACGCCATTTGGCAGCGCGATGGAATAAATTGTTCAAGGAAGAGGAAAAGCACACTACCTTTGATGCCCGCCTGAGATCGATGCGGCGCATCCTGTCAGCTTACTTGGAGCACCTGAAGTCTGGGAAGGCCATACATGCCGGTAAGCAGATCAAGACGTCACCTGAAATCAAGAAGGTCCTGAAAGCGGTCTCCAGCGGTATTGCCTCGAAGACTGCGAATAACATCCCCGCACTGAAGGCGCCAATAACGCCGATGGCAGTCACCTTGGTGCCGTTCGAGATTGAACTGCGCTATTCGGCGACCGACTTAGAGCGTGAATATCGCAATAGACCCATAGGCTCAATGCAACCTTCGCAACTTCAGTATCTGCCAACCGCTACCTCCCCGACGTCTATGAGCGGAAACATACGTCCGGACCGAAAGGGAAAAGTCGCACTGGTGCCGAACGTAAAGATTCGTGGCAGCTACAAAGTCAATGCACTTATCGACAGGATCGTGATCTTAGTCGACATCAACATAGCTACGTCGGCGCGCTCCCTCCACGACAAGATTTACAAAGCAACCAAAGCAAATACCTTTGTGTGTGACCTCAAATTAGATCGCAACAAACATGAGTGGGGAGCACCACTCCCAAAATTGGATCCCACGAAGATGGTGGGGCAGTCCTTCGCAATCATGATCCAAGACCCATCGCCGGATGTTCTGATTGAGATCTTAAAACTAATTTATAAGGATCATAGAATTGTAGGATCGATTGGGATCCACCTGATTGAAGTCTCCGTGGACTTCTATCCGCACAGCCCCAAAACACCGGAGGAATCTATATTGCTCCGCGAGCAGATGGTCGGCCTGCTGCAACGCCATCATTGGGTCGCGCCCAGCCTTTTGCTTCGCCACAATCCACATCGGCAGCGAGACGTAGATGCACGCCAATTTTATGGAAAAGAGAATTTGCCTCGCTACCTGTTTGCAGAAAAAGGCGGCGGCAAGCCGAACTCTGATTGCATGATCGAACAAGCGGACGTGATGAAGCGTATCTTGACCACGAAACCAGGCAATGATCTTTTTCTAAATTCCACATTGGTGAAAGGTGCAAAGAGTTCAGAGTTCATGGTCAGCATTCAGCATAAGATTGCCGACCGCAGGGACCCAAAAAAGGAAACCATGGAAATCCTGCCTGACAATGAACGCCGAGCACGAATAGAAGTCACGATCTCCGACAGCAGCACGCTGAAAAAGCTTGGCCTTGATACCATAAATGATCTCGCGACAGTGGCGTTTCGGTCGCTGTGCAAAGACACGTTGTCATTCAAGCTGGGCACGATCGAACCGGAGCAGCACTTCCTTGAAGATGCACAAATCCAAATGAAGACCCGCGGCGTCTATGGGATGGAATTGAGACATCGTGCTCGTGCAAAGCAAGAGAGGAATGATCTACGTAGGGCCGGACAGAAAGTGCCGCGAAAGCCAAACCGGGCAAACGTGGGGCTTGATGACTGGAGTGAGATGAACCAGGTGGTCCGGCACGCCCTAGATGAGATGAGCCGCCGCTGGGGCAAGTTATCCTTCACATAGGCGACGGTGTGACAATGAAGGTAGAACAGGCTTTGACTATTTACAAATGAGGTGCTCCTTGCCGTTGCATGGTTTACACGTTGCATGTGCACTTCCCCATCATTCAGTGAGACTATTACAAGGGTTGGTATAGGGGTATATATACTAAGGAGTTCCTCTAGTTACTAAGGAGTTCCTCTAGTTACTAGAGCAACACTCTCTTCAATGACCAGCGCCCAGCCGTGAATTGCCTTAAAGTCAGCAATTACTGATCATCACATGCTTTGCTCCATCTTCCTCTGGCCGCGTCAGCATGAAGATATCCGACAAATACTCGTCAAATTCACCACTTAGAAAGCTAATCGATTTAATGCACCCGGTGTTCATCCAAGGACGTGCAGCTAATGAAGAGCGCGGCTCGCCCCAAGCATCGGGACATGAGGTTCGCGGTGATCAAGTTGAGCAGCATGTGAACAGCGTCCCAGCCCTTCACATTACACACCAGACTGGCTAGGCGCCGCACATGACCAACCCGATCTACGCCATCGGTGACATTCATGGCCAGTTGGCCCTCTTGAAAGACGTTCTGGACCGCATCGAAAGAGACGGTGGGCCGGAGGCGCGCATCGTCTTTCTGAGGAATTATGTGGATCGCGGTCCGGACTCCTGCGGTGTGATCGATTTATTGTCGCACGGGTTGGCCAACGGACGCGACTGGATCTGCCTGAAGGGCAACCACGACCGCTTGTTCGAATGGTTCATCGCGCCGCCGGTGCCGCGGCAGGATCCACATCTCTTGATCGGCTATCACTGGTTTCACGAAGGGATCGGCGGGATCGAAACCGCCGCCTCCTACGGGATCGGCAGCATTGACCGGATGCCGCAGGCGTCAGTGCCGCGCAAAGCTCTGGCCGGCTACCCATCCAGCCAGCCATCCGCCCAGATGGGCCTCCCAGGCGAGCCCGCCCGAGAAGATCACAAATAGAGCGATGTTGGCCGCGACCAGACCTGAGACCGCCATCACGAGCGGCTGCAAGGGGAGACCGGATCGCCGTCGCATCCGGTAATCTGCCGCTTGCCAAACACCAATCAGACCAAAGACCGCGCCGGACGCGCCGATCATCGGCGCGGCGCCCGAAGACAGCAGCCCGAAACATGCTCCGCCCGCTATGGCCGATAGAAATAGCACCAGCAATGTTCTAGCCGCGCCAATATTGGACGAGACGAACTTTCCAAGGGAAAGAAGGACGACGCCGTTCATGGCAAAATGCGCGATCCCGCCATGCAGAAAGGCGTGGGTTATGAACATTAGGGCGCTCTGGCCCGGATAGACCGGCTGCGCCGCGCCAGAAAGGAGTGGCTGCCAGAATGCCCCGAGCACGAACACCGGCCAGCGAAGATTCTGAGATCCGAAGAAGCCCGAAGAGGAAAGGGTGAGGATTAGCTCGATTGCGGCCATGACACCGACGAGAATCCAAAGGAAGCCCGGCGCGCCGGTCTGAGGCGCCAGGCGCATCGGTTGTTGATCTCTTGGCGATTTAAGTTCCATTACTGGGAGATAGCCCCTCATCGGTGCCAAGCCAAACTCGAACGTCAGATCAGGGCATATTAAGGAGGGGCCGGACGCTCATTGTCTTTGCGGGTATGGGAGGTTTCGACACAGAACTGTCTGGGCGCCAGAACGCATCCCCATCGTTTTCTATCTTAAAACCTAGGACTTCGATCTGTGTATGGAATTCTTCTCCGGTGGCTCCCAGGATCTTGAGCCATTCCTATCGGGGGATCGGACAAACTGCGACGTCTATTCGGTTCAGTCACTTCAATGGAAATGTTGGAAGGAAGGAACGGGCTTTTAGGGCGTGGCGCTGCATCCAAGATTATTAGCTAGATGGCTATCTGCTCAGATCCGGCAATCGACTGCAGGATCTAACCTTTCCTTGGCTAGAGCCATCAATGACGATCTTATCGTCGTCGGTCTGCGGCGTGCGCCGCGGTGACGGCACACGTTTCAATAGGCGCGCAGACCCGCCTTCGTGTGCATGACAAACATCTTCTGACCCGCGATCTCTACCGCGATGTAATCGCCCCGCTCGGCCAGCCGCGATACGGGACCAATTAACTGCCATGTTGCGGAAAAAATCCGCTGCACGTCGGCGGCATGAATATCAGGCGAGACATCGTTAACGGGGTCTAGATTACGCATATGGCACTTATGAATGGGTATTACCCCTTTCATGCGCTCTGGTTGACATTAACTAAGCCAAATTGATGCTTTCAAGCATTTATGCCTCCACCTTGCGTGATTGGGTGAGTTCTTGGTGGTGAGGGCATAAAGATTTCATTTCGATATCAGCATCTTGGTTTCGAACTGGCCCATGGTTTCGCCATCTTTGATTATGTGGAACGACTTTAAAGCTGCTGTATTTCACCGAACTGTGCTGCTAGATCTGGATCCATCGATCAGAAGCAAGGAGCGTCCCGGCTCCATGGTTCCCCTTATCAATGCTCGCAGGTCCGGATTTTCTTCTGCTTGCCATTGATCCCCACAGGGTAACGGTCAGCCAGCTGTATGGATCAGCGGCGCTCATTCCGCAGATTTCTGCCGCAAGGAACTGAAGGGATAACATTTAATCTCAGCGCCATAACTTCTTAACGAGGAATGATCATAATACGTTTCACTCCACCGCTGGAGTGTATTTGCCGTGGTGTTTCAATCCGAAATAAAGTTTCGGTTGACGGTGCAGTGCAGGGCTTTTCTAGGAAAACATGGAAGTATTGGCACCGCTCGTTGTGTCAAAAGCCATCGACGGCGACGTTCCAATCCTACTTCGCCACCCCCTAAAACGCGGTTTTGATCAATTTTGCGCAAGCATAAAAACGTAAGATATTGATAATATTAGAATAATAGGTTGCGTTTATATGACTGAGATCCCCAAAAAAGGGTCAAATGTTACGCTGTCAACGTCAATGCAACCGTGAAGCAACCTGGAAGCAACCGTTTGCAACCTATTTGTGGCGGCCTGAATCGTGAATTTATCCTACTTTATCCGTTCGGTCTATACATATTGGGACTTGCTGCCCTTCACGTTTATTGTGACGAATAACTGCACCGGCCCAGCAATCGGCACCCCAAGAGGGCGCATGCAGGTCGAGCGGAAACCGGAACTTCGCTTCGTTTGCACGGTCTCAGGGGAAGCCCCGCGAAAGCTGCCGTTCATTGAGTGGTCAAACCCGAGAATGCCGTGACCTGTCTAACGGCAGGAAAGAGCCCATGTGGTGGGAAGCTTTAGCAGCAACTTTTCGTAAGAACGGCAGATCTGGCTAGCATCAAAGCCAATAGATAACCTCCGGACAATACGAAACCAAAGTTGGCCGTTACCCTCACGTTGGCTAATGCGCAATGTTGCCGCTTGCGCAGAATCTACAACGGATCTAGCGTGCCTCCATGAGAACAGATCTCACACATTTTGAGCTGGGATGGCGGGCCATTGGCGCGCCATACGGCAAGACACAGGAATGGTGGCCGCCCCCCTTCCGTTGATCTTTCTATCTGCGATCAACATTCAAAATGAATAGGACTGATGATGACCATTAGCAATCTTTTGGTCCGCGCCGACACGCTTGTTGTGACTTGGGCGGACAGCACTACAACTTCCTTTCCAACCATCTGGTTGCGGGACAATTGCCCATCCGGGCTTCACCCCCAAACACACGAGCGGCTGCTTGATCTGCTTTCCCTTGATGCGATCCCTGTGCTGACTTCGGCTACGCTCGACGGCTGTCATGTCGTCCTAGGGTATGAAGACGGTCACGTTAGCCGGGTTGCTGTTTCCATGCTGAGCGCGCATCGCCCCGGCCAGCGCGCAGCTGACACTGCCGCCATCGCGCCGCAAATCTGGCGCTCGGAAATGACTGCCGCCACAGTTCCACGCTACGGCGCGGCGCAGATCATGGCGGACAATAGCGCGCTGAACACTTGGATGCATGACACGGCACGTTACGGCCTGACGATTGTGGATCATCTGGATGATCGCACCAGCGCCGGTGTCGATGTGGCCCAACGCATCGGTTTTCTGCGGGAAACCAATTTTGGCACCACCTTCGAGGTGATCAACAAACCCGATCCGAACAATCTGGCCTATACATCTGTCGCCTTGCCGCTGCACACGGATTTGCCCAACCAAGAGGTGCCTCCCGGCTATCAGTTTTTGCATTGTCTGGCGAACGAGGCAACAGGCGGCGGCTCGCTCTTTGCCGATGGCTTTGCGATGGCCGAAGACCTGCGCACCGAAGACCCGGAGGCGTTTCGCTTGTTGTGTGAATTTCACATTCCCTTCCGCTTTCACGATCGTGATGCCGATATCCAAGTGCATGAACCGGTGGTCACGCTCGCACCTTCAGGTGAGGTGATCGAAATTCGCTATAATGCGCATCTGGCAGGGATTCTTGATATGCCTGCCGATATTATGGCCGACTATTACCGTGCCTATCGCGCCTTTATGGCCAAAACGCGGGACACGAAATACCGCGTCGTTTTCAGGTTGAAAGCCGGCGAAATGGTCGTCTTCGACAACCGCCGCGTCTTGCATGGCCGCGAATCCTTCGATCCCTCGACGGGTTTCCGGCATCTACATGGGTGTTATGTAGACCGCGGCGAATTTGCCTCGCGTTTGAGGATGTTGGCGCATACTGTCAGCGCAGCCAAGGCAGCCTGATCGATCACGCTGGAATAATTGGCGTCCCTGCGAAGACTGCGCGGGGCGCACCACTCAAAACATACAAAAAATCGCGACAATCTGTCAGATATCCGCTTTGCCGCTTAAGCTGATCGCTGGAAGTAGCCGTCGACGGCATCACAGCCCGCAGCAGCTTTGTGACCGCAGACTGTGAGTTCGACCAACTCCCGATTTTGCGCGCGCGGCGAAAGTCCGGTCTAGCGGGCCGCACTGAAGCACGCCCGAAGGTAGGTGAACGGCCGGTTAGCGCCGTCCTTACTCGGGGCGGCTGCACCTGTCGGGCAAAATGCTGCGACCGATCTAATGGCGGCACAGAGGGGAGCCCGCTTCGACCAATGCTGCGCGGTGTGCGAATGTCCGCCTTAACAAACCATGATGCCAATTAATACAACCGACGCTGGTTTTGACCTACGTGATCCTTCGTGCGAGATGGGTCATGAGCCTCCGGTCCGCTACTTACAATAAATTGCATCCTTCAATATAAATTCCCTGATCGAGAAGGCCGTTGGAGACTTATGAGTATGAGCAGACGTGAGTTAATTGTCGGGTGTGGCGCAGCAGGAGTGATCAATATGACGGGTCAAACATTTGCCCAAACCAAGGCAGGTTTCTACGTCCCACCTGAGGAAGCACAGCACCAGCGCACATTCATGCAGTGGCCGGTGAACCGCCGGGTTCACCCAGACCCTGTGTTTTTGGACATGGTGCAGCAGACCGTCGCGGATATCGCCAACGCAATTTCTGCGTTTGAGCAGGTGACAATGCTTGCCGCACAAGCCGATTACGCGAGTGCGCGCAGGAAATTGTCTACTGCAGTTGAGCTTTGGGATATTCCGACGGAAGACCTTTGGTGCCGCGATTCTGGGCCAATATTCGTGGTGACTGCCGCTGGCGACTTGGCTATCAGCCATATTCGCTTCAATGGATGGGGCGAGAAACAGGTCAATCATCGTGACAGTCAGATTGCGGGTTTGGTTGCCGAACGGTTGGGCGTGGATTTGCGACCAACAGGTCTGCGTGGTGAAGCCGGTGGCGTTGAACAAGACGGCCACGGCCTGCTTGTTGCTCACGAAAGCTCATGGGTAAACGACAACCGCAATCCTGGTCTGTCTCGCGATGAAGTGGAAAGCCATCTTTTCAGCGCATATGGCGCGGCGCGTATGATCTGGTCAGATGGTGTTTGGGGCGAGGATATCACCGATTATCACATTGATAGTCTTGCACGGTTTACGGGTCCGGGCCGGATGCTTCTCAATCTTCCCAGCGATCCTGACACGAGCGACCCATTCCATATGGCCGCGCTCGACACCCACGATCGGCTTGTGGCTGAAGGTTTGGACGTCGAGGTGATCTTCGAGCCAACCAAACGCCGCGTGCGCAGCATCGATTTTATGGCATCATATGCCAATTATTACGTCTGCAATGGTGGTGTCATCGCAGCCGAGTTCGGTGATCCCGAAACAGACCGCGCCGCAGTTGACGCACTGGCGCGGCATTACCCGGGCCGAGAGATTGTTACACTCAATGTTGATCCATTAGGCGAGATGGGCGGTGGCATCCACTGCGCGACCCAACAGATGCCTGCAACATGAACTGGCTGTCACGGAATGCCCCATCCGTTGAGGTGTGCGCAGCCCATGTCACGGCCTGCGTCGCCGTAATACCTATCAGAAACACGCTCATTGATGGAATAGTGGGGAAACCGGCCATTGGCGCGAGGAACCCGAATGGCAGCAAAGTCCGCACACTGTGAGTTCGACCATCATCGAATTTCGCACGTGCAGCGAATGGCCGGTTCGACGGACCGCACCGCGGCATGGCCGAGGGTGGGCGAACAGCAGCAATGGGCCGGGTGTGTCGGCTGCCATGCTTGAAGCGAAGAGTATGGCGAATACCACTATCCGCTGATTATGATGAAAAACTCGACTTGGTTGATTAAGCGGCAGCTGTTTCACTTTTCTTGGTATTAGAGGGGCGTTGCCTGTCAGCAATCAGCGCCCCCAAGTGACCTTATATTCAGAGAGGTCACTTGGCCGGAACCTGAGTCGGTGCGCCGAGGCCAATCACGCTCTATCTGATTTGGGATGTTGGCAAATTCACATCGTGCTCATTTCCCAAAGATAGCGCGGATGGAGGAACGGCCTCGTGTGGTCATTCGTGGATCATTATCGCCTGATGCGTCGCGAAGTTCTTGAAGCCAGGCAAGCTCATTTGCCGTGACGGGGCTTCCAAATATTTCGATTATGGCCGCGGCAGCCGTATCGCCAACGGCCTGATCCAAGGCCATCCGCATTAGAAATCGCGGGTCGCACTCCAGTGCGCGAGACATTGAGGGAATGCGATCCAAAGCTAATTTGCTGGTGCCATTTTTGATCATAGTGACCATGTTTGGATTGGGGTATCCGGCCTCGTTTGCGATCTGCAACTGGGATTTCCTTGATTTCAGTTCAAGCACCCGACGCTCTACGTATTTTGCGAGCTTGGTATCTTGATGCGGTTTCTTGGTCATCGCTATCTCTCCTGAAGTGACGCAGCACATGCTGCTTACTTCTTTTATAGCGACGCTGTGCATGGGGCTGCTTGGGAGAAGAAACGAAAGATGTGCCAGTCGGACCAGTCGGACCAGTCGGACCAGTCGGACCAGTCGGACCAGTCGGACCAGTCGGACCAGTCGGACCAGTCAATATGCGACGGATGCCTTCGTCAAGCGGTCCACGTGGTCCGACTGGTCCAACGCTTGCCGAGTGCACGTTATACCAAGATGCACTCAACTTTCTTTCCCCAGTTTTTAGCTGTTGGCTAAGGCTTCAATTGCGGTCGCCTTTACCGCATAGACCCTAGGGCGATCAGGCACCTCACGCCCCATCCTGAACTGTAGCCCCTCTCCTTTCTGAGGCTTTAGAAGGCCAGCACCATGAAGCAGGCGTGCAACCTTAACCGGATCTTTGGCTTCATGAATCGTCTTCCAACACTCCGGAAAGATGTAGATCCATTCTTCGTCACACCATCCATGGCGGGGACGGCTGGTCTGTGCGCCGAGTTTAGCGAATCCCGCCAAGTTCTTTGCAACGTAACGTTGTGTCCGGTCCACCGCCTCTTTGATCTCTGTCTGTGTTGATCCATCACGCGTCTCAAACCAGGCGATGAAGAGTTCACGCGAGGCCGACTGTGCTGCACCGGGTTTCCAGCTGGTGAGGCCAAATTTAGTCGCCAACTCTCCAGCTAGTGCAGCGATGCCGAACTTTGCCAAAACGCGCTGAACCTGCCCGTCCGCCGGGAGATCAGCTTGCTCCTCACACGAACGGCAGAATTTATCGATGTAACGAAGCAACATTTCCCGTTTGTTAATAACCTGCATCAGTTCTCGGACGAATGCCGGGCCGGCATGTCCATAGTTGGCCTGCACCGCACGCTGCAAACGTTCGGCAAAGGCCCGACCATCGATTTCTCCATGCAGTATATCGAAAGCGCCGTGCGGCCTAGTATCTGCCCCAATGTCGATCAGCCTGATGTCCTGCCCCGCATGCATGCTGCGACCTCCACTCGCCATATGCTCTTCCAGTGAAATCTCGCCACTGGACAAGACTGGCACAGTCCAGCGGTTTATGTTGTGCGCGGTGCCATTGGATTTCATCCTCTGCTTTCCACGACCATTCGCCAGCATGTAAACGGTCGCTCCCGCATCGCGAGGGTCCATTTGATGTAATTCGTCGAGGACCAGTAGACTGTCGTTGCAGGCGGCCGCTATTCCTTCGATCCCATTATCCGTGCCACGCCAGCTCTGCACAAAGGACGGCGCGCCCCAGACTGACGCGGCCACGCCTAATAGTGTGGACTTACCGCGCGATGAAACGCCGCGCAGGTGGAATCCACCACCGTCGCGGTCCAGCATGGACAACAGGGGACCGGTGAATGCATGACAGAGCGCCAAGATCATCAGGGCATTGCCCTCGCAAGGTTTCGCCACTTGATCTACCCACGAATCGAGTGTCCCGTGTTCATGCATCGAGCCTGCAACGTCTTCGGAGATCGTATCAACTATCACATGATCGCAGCCAATAACTTTCCCACACCCAAGGACGAAGCTGCCGAATTTCTTGTCAGCCCACCCCAGTCGATGGACGCGCGTATACCGACCATTCGGTTGCCATGAAGAAAGCAATTCCAAAACGCTCTGTGCTGCCTTGTCGACTGAGGCCAATGCCAGCCCGTGATCAAACAAGGTGTTCAGCGCTGCCATTGACTTTTTCGATACATCGCGCTGGTCGAGGATCAACTGGTGCCAGACTCTGTCCGGATCCTCGACCATCACCACGCGGCCCCAACCAGTGCCGTTCAAATTCCGGCAGACACCCTTCACGATAAGGGGCGAACATACTCGGATGGGCACCAGATTGTCATCATCACCGGGTCGCAGCTGATAGATACCGTCAGCCTCCAGTGAAAACTCTCTTGGCATCGCTTCCTGTGTTTCGTAGATCGCGTCTTGCGCGGTGGCACTGTTTGCCATTCTGCCACCAGCCGGAAAGGAGATGATCTTCTCGCTTCCAAGGTTGGGGGTGGTGGTGATGATTTCATGGGTCATTATAAAGTCTCTCATTGAATAAGGGGGGGCATATGGCGCGACCCATGTCGCGCCATTGATGGCATAATGACCTGCCATTGCAGGGATGGTAAATCAGGGGGAAAAGTGACCGGAGCCGTCAGTCAGTCATCAATGCGCACGGCTCGAAATCGAGACCGGTGATAAAGCCGCAAGTGAGACTGCTTTCCCACTCCTCGATGTCACTAAGGCGCCACCGTGTGGTAGTGCCGCCCAGCTTCACTGCAGTGGGAAAATCACCGTTGCGTTTCCAGCGCCAGATCGAATCCTTCGCCACACCGAAACGAGCGGCAACTTGGTCGACAGAAAGATAAGGGGTGTTGGCTGGTGCGGTCATGGTCAATCGTCTCCGTGTTTATGGCACACGAAAAAAACCTGCGACGGACACGCTAAGTCGTCCGGCAGATAAAATTTGAGTGTGCAGTGATGTATAAATTGCTTATAACAGATCGGCGCTCAAATTGCCTGAGAATTCGAGAGAATTCGTAATTTTCCATACTTGGAGTGATCTGAGATTGATCCATCTAAGCCAAGTTCTGCCCAGAGCAGTGTTCATTGCAGGGATCTTGGAGCTGGATAGTTTGCTTCGCCGGAATTGACGGCGGCAAACAGATGCATCCAGTTGCATTGTGTAGGATGATCTATGGTGGCAACAATGGTGGTAGGATAATGTAGATCATAAAATATGTGCTAATTATTATATACTTGCAGTGTTAGGTGGCGGAGGAGGTGGGATTCGAACCCACGGAGGACTTACACCCTCGTCGGTTTTCAAGACCGGTGCATTCGACCACTCTGCCACTCCTCCGACTTAGGCTGTTTAGGTGCCTTGCCGCGATTCTGGAAGCGTCTCTTGTCTGATTTTTGCACATAGCGGTCGGCGCGCTGGCGTGCCATGCTGGGGAAATCCGCCGAATTGGTATTGCGTGCTTTTCTTGGCTGGACTGGGCGGATAGGGTCCACCGGCGCGGGACAGACTGCGGTGGCAGGCAAATTTCACCCAGACCGGTCCAGCGCTGACGCGCTAGGGGCAGGGCGGGCGATCGGGCGAGGGGCAGAGCATGGGTTTTCTGATGGACGGCGATGCGCAGGCATGGCGCAGGGCAGGTTTGGCTAGTGCTGCTATTCTGGCGCTTGCGGGATGCGAAAACATGGCGGCTGGTGGCATTTTTAAGGCCAAGCCTGAGGTTGCTTCGGTGTCTGGAGATGCGTCGTCGGTGCGGTTAGTCGAACGAGACGTCGAAGCGCCCAGTGTGTTTCAGGTCACTGACAAGGGGTTGTGGGATGGCCGCCCGTCGCTGGGCGGCGTATGGGTTGCGCATCCTGACGTGACAGATCCCGAGCGCGTCATTATTCGCAATACCGCCAATTCCAAATTTGTCATAGGCGCCCTTTTTCGGCGCGAGCGGACGACGCCGGGCCCGGCGTTTCAGGTTTCGTCCGATGCTGCTGCCGCGCTGGGGATGCTGGCCGGCGCTCCTGCGCAGCTGAATGTGACGGCTCTGCGCCGCGAGGAGGCGCCGGTTGCCGCTGCGCCCGGCGAGGATCTGGAGGGTACACTGATGCCCGGCGCGGTCGAGACGAGCAGTCTCGATCCTGTCGAAGGCGCGGCCGCCGCCGCGATCGAAGTGGCTGAGTCCACGCGCCCCTCAGCCGAAGGTACGCCGCAGCCCGAGAGCATCGTGGCGATACCTGCGCTCTGGCCGCAAGCCCCGTCGCTTGATCGCCCCTACATCCAGATCGGCATCTTTTCGGTCGAGCAGAACGCCGAAAATACCGCGACTGCCATGCGCCAAGCAGGCATGGTGCCCAGCGTTCGCAAGGAAGGTAGCCAAGGCAAGACGTTTTGGCGGGTCACAGTCGGCCCTGCCAGATCGGAAAGTGAACGCGCAGCGCTGCTGAAAAAGATCAAGGGTGTTGGCTTCGACGATGCCTATGCTGTGAGCAACTGATCCCGAATACATCAGCCGGGACCGTGGTTTAGTATCCGCCGGATCGGGTGGCGCATGGCGAATTGAACAGACTGGGCCAGAAGGACTGGGCCAGAAGGACTTGGTGGAACCGACTAAGAAAGGCGCAAAGCGATGCATACAGCCCGCATATTCACTCATCTGAAGGCGGCTTGCGCCGCGTTTATAGTGGCCTGCGTTGCTCAACCTGCCGCTGCCTTCGACACGACGGCCGAGGCGGCTTATGTCGTTGATATGGGCACCGGCACGGTGCTGTTGAACAAAAACGCCGACCAGCCGCTTCCGCCTGCGTCCATGTCCAAGCTGATGACGCTCTATGTCGCATTCGAGGCGATCCGCGATGGGCGACTGTCACTGGACGAGAAGCTGCCCGTGTCGCGCCATGCGATGAGCTATGGTGGCTCAACAATGTTTTTGGACACGACCGACCGTGTGTCAGTCGAGGATCTGCTGCGCGGCATCATCGTGCTGTCGGGCAACGATGCCTGCGCCGTCATCGCCGAGGCACTCAGCCCCGACGGAACCGAGGCCGGCTTTGGGCGCTTTACGACGACGCGCGCACAGCAGATGGGCATGACCAACTCGATTTTCGCCAATTCGAATGGCTGGCCGGCTCCGAACCACCAAATGAGCATGCGCGATCTGGCGCTGCTGGCACGCCATATCATCACTGATTTTCCCGAGTTCTATCCGATGTTTGCCGAGACGGAGTTCGCGTTCGACGGCCGCGCGTCGCAGAACACCCAAAATCGAAATCCGCTGCTGACGCTTGGGATCGGTGCGGACGGGCTGAAAACTGGGCACACGCAGGCTGCTGGGTATGGCCTTGTCGGGTCGGCCAAGCAGGGAGACCGGCGCGTTTTGTTCGTCGTTTCGGGACTGGAAACAGCGCAGGCCCGCGCCGAGGAGGCCGAGGCGATTGTTAACTGGGCCTTTCGCCAGTTTGCCGAGAATACGCTGATCACCGCAGGTATCGACGTGGCACAGGCTGATGTCTGGATGGGCGATGTGGCCACGGTGGGCCTTGTGACAGCTGCCGATCTGACCATGTTGTTGCCCGTGCTGGGCGGTGATCAGGTCAAGGCTGAGGTGATCTATACCGGCCCACTGCAAGCGCCCATCGCGGCAGGCACGCAAATCGCTGAATTGGTCGTCGTGCCTGAGGGGATGCCAGAGACCCGCGTGCCGCTGCTGGCGGCCACCGACGTAGCGCGTGGTGGCTTTACCACGCGGCTCAAGACAGTTTCGGGCCTTTTGCTCAAGCGGCTGCAACAGGGGCCAGAGGGCGCACTGTGAACGCGGGCCTTTTCGTCAGCTTCGAGGGGATCGATGGATCGGGCAAATCGACGCAGGCGCGCATGCTGCACGCTCATCTGCACGCCCAAGGCCATGATGCGATTCTGACACGTGAGCCGGGCGGCAGTCCTGGTGCCGAAGAGATCCGCGCGCTGGTGTTGAACGGCACGCCCGATCGCTGGTCTCCCGAGACAGAATTGCTGTTGTTCACAGCCGCCCGCCGCGATCACCTGGAACGCACCGTGCGCCCTGCGCTGGCTGCTGGGCGTATCGTGATCTGCGACCGCTTTGCCGACAGCACGCGGATGTATCAGGGGCTGCGCGGCGTGGATCTGCGCCGCTGCGTTGATGCGCTGCACGATCTGATGATTGGGCAGGAGCCTGATTTGACGATCTTGATCGACATGGAGGCCAAGGCAGGTCTGGCGCGCGCCGTGGCCCGCGTGGAAGCCAGTGGCAGCGGCGAGGACCGTTTTGAGGGGTTTGGCGGCGATTTGCAGGCACAGATGCGGCACGGTTTTCTATCGCTGGCCTGCGAATTCCCCAGCCGTATCCGTGTGATAGACGGCGGCCATGATGCAGATACCGTCGCCGCTGATGTGCAGGCAGCCGTGATGGAGCATATGCATGAGCGATGACATCCCGCAGCCCGATTGCATCGAAGGCGCGCCGCACCCGCGCGAGACAGTCCGCCTGATCGGGCAGGGTGCCGCCGAGATGACGTTTCTGAATGCGTACAACAATGGTCGCCTACACCACGCTTGGCTGGTTACTGGCGCGCGCGGGGTGGGCAAGGCGACATTCGCGTGGCGCGCCGCGCGGTTTTTGTTAGCTCATCAAGAGGGCGGTGGCGCGTCCGCGCCCGACAGCCTGAACATCGCGCCGGATCACCCGGTCGCGCGGCGTCTATTGGCCCGGTCCGAGCCGCAGATGTATCACATCACCCGCAAGCTGAACGACGATACCAAGCGCCTGCGCGATGTGATCCGCGCCGAGGATGTACGCAGACTGCACAATTTTCTTTCGCTCTCCAGCACCGATGGCGGGCGGCGGGCAGTCCTGATCGATAGCGCGGATGAGATGAACGTGCAGGCCGCCAACTCCTTGCTGAAAATGCTGGAGGAGCCACCGGCGCGCACCACTTTCTTTCTCATCAGCCACCAGCCTTCAAGCCTCTTGCCGACGATCCGTTCGCGCTGCCGCGATCTGCGTTTGCCGCCCTTGAGCGCCGCAGATATGTCCGAGGCGCTAGCGCTGGCGGGGATCGAGCAGGGTAGCGACGTGAATGCGCTGGCGGCCCTATCGGGTGGTTCGGTTGGTGAGGCGGCACGCCTTATAAACTTAGGGGGGTTGGCGCTTTATTCTGATCTGGTTGAGCTTTTTGCCGACCTGCCCAACATCAACCGTCCCCGCGCGCTGGCGCTGGCGAATACGGCGGCGCAGCGGGGCGCAGCAGACCGTCTGGACCTGCTGATCTGGCTGACGGAGCTGCTTCTTGGCCGCATGGCTGGGACGGGCGCCACTGGCGCCGCACCTAGCCCCGAGGGCGCACCGGGTGAGGCACGCATGCTGGGCAACGCGGCGCCTAGTCTGGCGGCGGCGCGCGGCTGGGCCGATTGTGCACAGGATGTGGGCGCGCGGATGCGTCATGGCCGGGCAGTCAACCTTGACCCTGCCGCACTCGTCCTAGATATGGTGTTTAGGATACAAAAAACGGCGGCGGGGCAGCCCGCCTGAAGGGCTCCGCATGATCGACTACTCCCCCCCAGCCTGCATCACCGACAGCCATTGCCACCTCGATTTCCCTGATTTTTCTGATGAACTGCCGCAGGTCATCGATCGGGCAGTTGTGGCGGGCGTCACGCGCATGGTCACGATCTGCACCAAGCTGCGGGCCGAGCCGGGGGTGCGCGCGATAGCTGAGGCATATAGCCCGGTCTTCTATGCCGCTGGCACCCATCCGATGAGCGCGGCAGCCGAGCGGTTGGCGACCGTGGACGAGTTGGTGGCGCTTGCCGCGCACCCCAAATTTGTAGGCATCGGCGAGACGGGGCTGGATTATCACTATACTGCGGATAGCGCTGAGATCCAGCAGGCGTCCCTGCGCATCCATATCGCGGCGGCACGGGAGACGGGCCTGCCCCTGATTATCCACGCGCGCGATGCTGATAACGATGTGGCGCGCATATTGGCCGAAGAGCATGCGAACGGCGCCTATATGTGCGTCATGCATTGCTTCAGCTCAGGTGCTGCGCTGGCCCGCAAGGCGCTCGAACTAGGCTTTTATCTCAGTATGTCCGGCATCACCGCCTTTCCGAAAAGTCAGGGCATCCGTGATATATTCGCGGCCGCCCCGCAAGACCGGATATTGGTCGAAACAGATGCGCCCTACCTCTCCCCGCCGCCCCATCGCGGCCGCCGGAACGAGCCTGCGTATACCGCGCATACTGCCAGACGTGGCGCCGAGACGATGGGCATGGACTGGCACGAATTTGCCGCGCAGACGCAGGTAAATTTCGACCGGCTGTTTGCCAAGGTTGCCGCATTTAAGGAGCCGGGCCGATGACAACACGCCGATTCATTATCCTTGGTTGTGGATCGTCCGGGGGCGTGCCGCGCCTTGCGGATACGCCGGGGGGAAACTGGGGTGATTGCGACCCGGATGAGCCGCGCAACAGGCGCACGCGCTGTTCGATGCTGATCGAGCAGGAGGCTGCAGACGGTGGCCTGACACGGGTGCTGGTTGACGCGTCGCCGGACATGCGCGATCAGCTTTTGCGCCACGGCGTCGGCACCCTTGATGCGGTGGTATTCACGCATAGCCATGCGGATCACTGCCACGGCATCGACGACCTGCGCATCATCGTGTTCAACATGCCGGGCCGCCTGCCGGTCTGGGCCGACCCCTTTACGCGCGCGGCGCTTGAATCCCGGTTCGACTATGTGTTCGTGCAGCCCGAAGGATCCAGCTACCCGCCGATCTTGGACATGCAAACGATCGACGGCGACGTGACCATCACCGGGGCGGGCGGCGCTGTTACGCTGTCGCCCTTTCAAGTCAATCATGGCGCTATCGATGCGCTGGGATTTCGCATCGGCGATGTGGCCTACCTGCCCGACGTCGCTGATATGGGAGCCGAATGCTGGGACATGGTGCAGGGCCTCGATACGTGGATCCTCGACGCGCTGCGCCGCAAGCCGCATCCAACACATATTCACCTAGAGCGTAGCCTCGAGTGGATCGCCCGCGCCGCACCGCGCCGGGGTATCATCACCAACATGCATACCGACATGGACTACCATACGCTCAAAGATGAGCTACCGGCGGATGTCGATGTGGCATATGACGGCATGACACTGACGTATAACATTTAGAACGGGGGTTAACCCTTTGGGCGCGCTCTTGGATGTTGTCTTGCCGGTCTTTATTGTAATCGGGGCAGGTTATCTGGTGGTATGGCTGGGCTGGTTTGCGCAATCGGGCGTCGACGGTCTGATCCGCTTTACCCAGAACTTTGCGATTCCCTGCCTGCTGTTCACAGCCATCTCTCAACTGGATCTGGCGCAACATTTCAACGCGCCGCTTCTGATCAGCTTCTATACCGGGGCGCTGTCCTGTTTTGCTCTGGGAACGATTGGCGCGCGCCTCATCTTTGGGCGCAGCTGGGAAGAGGCGATCGCGATTGGCTTTTGCTGTCTTTTCTCCAACTCGCTGCTCTTGGGGCTGCCCATAACCGAGCGAGCCTACGGCGGCGATGCGCTAGAGGCGAATTTCGCCATTATCGCGCTGCATTCACCCTTTTGCTACGCCGTTGGAATCACTGCGATGGAGATCGCCCGCGCCCGCGGCACCGCCAGCGGGGCTGTGGTGCTAAAGGTGCTAAAGGCGATGTTCTCGAACGCGCTGATCTTGGGAATATGCCTTGGCGTGGCCGCCAATTTGTCGGGGCTGCCGGTGCCTGGCCCGCTGCAGGGCGGGCTGGACCTGATTGCGCGCGCGGCGCTGCCTGCAGCCCTCTTTGGCCTTGGCGGGGTGTTGGTGCAATATCGGCCTGAGGGTGATTTGCGCGTGATAGCGATGGTTTGCCTCCTGTCGCTTTGCGTGCATCCGGCGATTACCTTCGGGCTTGGCACGGCGTTGAGCTTGCCAGACAACGAAATGCGCAGCGCCGTTATCACAGGTGCGATGGCGCCGGGGATCAGTGCCTATATATTTGCCAACATGTATCGCGCAGCCCGCCGCGTGGCCGCGTCGGCTGTGTTGATTGGCACGGCGCTCTCTATTCTCACCGCATGGGTGTGGCTGGGGCTGTTACCGTAGACACGCGCGAGGGCTATCCTGCCACAGATAAGGTTCGGGCTAGGTATCTTAGGCCTTGCCATAGTGCCGCACCTGCGTTGCAAACCAGCATTCAGAGCGATAAATGCCGCTCAACCATCCCACCACTCAAGGATCGCAGTCGTGCGTAGCACCAAAGACCGTATTCGCCACGCCGTCCTTTTTGAGGTGATGGGTTTCGCCATCGTGGTGACGCTGGGCGGCTGGGTGTTCGGCCTGCCGTTTGAGGATATCGGCATCATTGCTGTGGTCAGCACAACACTCGCAAGAGTTATGACTGAATCTGGTGTTTGGGCGGTTTGAAGGTTGGCGGCGTATCTGGTTGAATTGTTGTTGGAAGACAGCAGCCCAACCAAAGGAGATACACCACCATGGAAACGACTAACATTGTAGA
>Ga0307978_1000754_pt1 | contig 25941 bp, 17 predicted proteins | sample OrgLakmetage1056_FD_203151 | JGI IMG/M metagenome (GOLD analysis project Ga0307978, IMG submission 203151) | Saline water microbial communities from Organic Lake, Antarctica - #1056 | ecosystem: Environmental > Aquatic > Non-marine Saline and Alkaline > Saline | place: Antarctica: Organic Lake...
CTCGATGTTGGTCGATGGTGGTCCTTGCGACTGAAGCGAGGAAAGTGAGCGTCGAAGACGCAATCTCGCTCGACAGAGCGGTCCGTTTCCGAGAAAAACGCCGGAGGCCAATCGGGCAATAATCGTCGATCTTACAGGGACATCTCGATGACCGCTCGGAAAACCTGCCCGCTTGAAGCATGTGTGTCTGGCGCTCAATCGAATGCCGAAGATGCGAAGGGAAGATGAAACGCGCGGTTGGCGTTTCCCGGGGAAAACTGGATCAGACGTCTGTCTCGGACGGGTAGGTGGCAGACCACACAACCTCGTCGAACGTCCGCAGATCAACAATCGTCGGCGGATGGCACGGGCTTCCACGAGCCGAAATGTTTCGCGCGTAAAATGTCAAGCTTTCCCACCATTTGAGTCGATGAGGTCCATCAGGAGGTTCCGTTTCTCACACCTCGGACCATGGTGCATGGTGCATGGTGCGCTCTAACTATCTCTTGCCCTGCTCTCATGGCCTATTCAGTTGACCATAATAAACCCACCTGAGCAAATGGATCACATTCAAAGCTCTCCAGAGGAGTTCACGTTCAACTAACTTTGCTCTGCTTCGCTTTTGATGACGAAATTCCATAGCCACCAATGCGTGGAGCTTTAACGCGGTTGCGATCGAACCAAACCCGAATGTTGTAAAATATTGCCGATTGATTCCTTATTGCAAGCAAAGTTACATATTTGATGGCGTTGGGGGGTCTAGCTAGTAGCCGGAAACGGAAGGCAGCTGTATATAATCGTGACACACAGCACAGCTCGGCGAATTTCTTTCTTAACCAGCTTGCTGACGAACGAGGAGCAAGCACTTGCTTGGTTTGATAGATCGATTTCGGTATCCAGACGCTGGTGGACGAGGAGCAGCCAGGCCAGGAGCACCAGGCACGCGCTGTTCTTCTTGCTTCTTGTTCATTGCAACAATAGAATTGCTTAAAACAACATATTTGTAATCCCACTTTCCGATTGAATGCGTAATTGAATTCCAAGGTGCTGCAGTGGCGCTAGTTCGAACTATCTCGCTCGGAGCTACTTTGAATACGTCGTAGCTGCTGGCATACCATGTACGGGGCGATAACTTGACTTGCGCTTGATATGCTACTAAACAGTGTTCGAGTTGGCGCGCAAAATCTGCTCGAAATGCAGACGCGCAAATCGTGAAACGTGGACTTCGCGGTTCACTTTTTCGCGGTTAATTTTGTTCTGCTGTATTTTGCTGCCCGTTAGTTACCGTAGTCTGAGTCAATTCATTGCTACAACCGCAAGATTGTTGACTGTACAACGCAAGAAGATGGATAGCTGGGTCGTTGGGCAAGTCGCCTTTTGGTACACGGTTCACGAGGTAAGCTCCCAGCGTACGAGGCATTCAGCACCCGCCAGCCACCCAAAGATATTTTGGGAACAAAAAGCCATCGTGACCTGCTCATGACTTTCTCTCACGCGCACCGCATGGCATTCTCTCTTTCTCTCTATTGTCTTTACTATACAGATTGATCCATCGTCCATTGTGGATCGCGTCATTCAACTGTGGGTCGACCTGATCACGCCAGGACGCGGCGTATCCAGCAATGGACCTTGGGGATTCGTTCGTCGCATCCAAGAAACGTCTGAACGCACCAGCAGTGAACTGGACATTCGGCGCTCATTGAGAGAATGGGATTCGGACCATCCCGAGATCCACCACGAGATCCTGGTGAGATGGGTTGTGGGAGCCTTGATTTCAGTGGCCGTCACGAGTTTTTACAACAGCTTTCGACGGAGTGCTGGTCGCCCACGACCGCGGTGGTGAATATTGAAAAAGATGCGGGCATGAACGAACGGTTTCATTGACCTTTCTTGTTAGTGACTCCCCCAAGACGCTAGAAATGAACATTCAATACGACAAAAACTACTACGTGACATTTTTCATTTATTGTGTAGTTTTAACTTTATGACAGAGTCTCCATCTCTCTAGTAGCGTAGCGCAGCACCTTTCCACAGCTCTCCCAAAAAGTGTGCACACACTAGCATGTTTTAGCGACGTCAAAACTGGCAAAAATCTAAACTTGCCCCTCATCGGTTTCAAGTCTCGTCTCTTATCATTCTCATCAATCCTCGTCCAGTTTGCGTTTGGCTAGTTGTAATTACCACCAGTCTGTTCGAGCATGCAATCAATCTGATCCTGATCATCGAGTTCCAACATTTTGGGAGTCTGATCGGGTTCAATGCGTTCCCCGTCCAACAAGAAACGAAGCGAGCTACTCTGCACGCCCTTTCGCTGGGCGTACGTTTCAAAGACCTTGGCCATTTTGGTGCTCTTTTTAATTTTGAAAAATGTTTCTTCACCCGTCTGTGTCAATGATGAAAAGAGAGAGAATCAATGAATGAAACGGTGTGTGAGTGCGAGCGCGAGCGAGTTGGACGCTACCGCCCCGAATATTGTTTTCCCCAAGTTTTCGTGCAGTGCGCCATCGTGATGCACGCCCGGGGTTGTCTCAGCTACCAGAGCAGAAGCGATCGCTGGACACGGCATGAAAGGAAGGGAGAGAGAGAGAAAGAGCATCGCGAACACTGTTCGTTGGCACCCACACTCCAACGCTTGCAGCAGCAGCAGTAGCAGCCCCAAAGACACGCCCGCGTCCACAAAGCAGTGAAACGTATTTCGTACCTGATCACGGACACGAATGGTAATAGGCTCGGCACCGTCGGTCTTGGCTTCGTTACTGGCTTCTTCGGACATGGTAGTTGATGGTGTAGTTGTAGTGGAGAGAGTAAGCGAGAGTGACAACTGGTGGGGTCTGAAGCAAAGAGACTTGTAGGTGGCACTGCGGGCTGCGTTGTCTGTCTGTGAGTACTAATATTGCTGTTCTACAGTTAGTTCTTCGCGTTGGATGGAGGGAAATGAGCGGCTTCTCGTTGGCGGAGCCAAAAAAAGTCTCCGATTTCTTTCTTCGAAGATCAGATGAGCGGGCGGAGAACAAGCGGCGTGGATAAGGGAAATGACCCAACCCTGGCGTGTGGCGGACCAAACAAATAATAGACGGGACGCAAAAAGAGCTGAAAGAGTCTCTTTCCAAGTCGCGGTCGTCCGTCGTCCGAAAAGCAAGTTGAAGCGAATCATCTCTGACTCATTCGAGCAGTCGTTTCTGGAAGGCATCGCATCGCATGGATGTTTCGGTTGTTGTTGTCGACGACGGGCAAAGCCTGACGCTTGAGTCATCACACGCAAGACGTAAGCGGCACCAGAGCAGCAGAGAGGATCCCGGCAGAGCCAGGAGTCCAGTTTCGGTTCCAGTTACTGACTGCAACGATCACCTAGGCACTTTTTTTAATCGTCGTCGTCGAAAAGGAGTCTCACACAACGCTAGCTTGATCAGAATAAAGGTCTATAGCAGAGAGAGAGAGAGAGAGCTCATTGAAAGGCGGTTTCTAACTCCCGAACATTACGCAATCTAAACTCCCTACAAAATGACTCGTTACGGATCAGTCCTGGCCTTTTTGGTGTGCCAAGCCCTGCTGCTACGAGGGCAGGCCTTTCAGCCATTACAGTCGCAGTCGCAACCACGTTCACAGTCCGGTAGTACTACTGGATCCGTCACGACACAACGACACATTTCGGCGTCGTCCTTTCGCGATTATGCCGACATTGAAAGTAGCGATCACAACAATAACCAACATAACGTTGTCGAAAACAGCAACAATCCCCTGGAAGCCGCATGGAACGCCACGTCGCAGTACATGGACGCCTTGGCGGAACCCACGGCCGAGGATCTCACGGAAGCCGCCGCGGCCACTCGGCGCTTGGCTGTTGAAGCGCGATTGACGCAAGGAGGTGCCACGTATAAGGTCACCTTGCCCTTGATGGGGTCGGGTCTTTCCATTGGACAAGTTGTTCAGCAAGCAGCATCCGTCAACGGCAAGAACCATCGGGTCTTGCAAGATGTAGAACTCGACTTGGACAGCTTCAAAATGGTCAATGTGCCCCAGCAAACGTTCATGCGGGCACAGTCGTCATTATCCAGCAGTGGTAGTGGTAATAGTCTGCAGCAGCACCAGCAAAAAGAACGAATAGAGGCACTCCCGGAAGATTTGGATCGCAATTTTGCGGGTTGTCTTGTGACGGCCGTGCTGAAAGACTCGGCGGCGTGGAATCAAGGTGTACGCCCGGGTGACGTCTTGGTGGCCACCTCGGCGACACTAGGCGAAGGCATGTGGCCCAAATCTAACTTGGTGGGCGTGCAGTCAGCCTTATCGAGCCGAGCCGCCATGGCCGACAAGTTCACCTTGGAACTGCAAACGCCCGCCGTTGCACTTGTTGCCGCAGAAAAAGAGCTGGACAACCGGTACGAATTGAGCATTGCCAGACCCACGGGGTTGCAGATTCAAGACTCGGCCGATGGTTATGTGGTGGTCACGGCCATTGCCGAAAACGCTCCCGTCGTGGTTCAGTATGCTGTCCAGGTGGGTGATCGCGTCTTGGCGGTGGATTCCGCCTTGGGTGATCGATTGTGGCCCGTGTCAACTACGGAAGGAGTCATTTCAGCGTGCACGAGCCGATTGCCCGGTCAAGCGGTTCGCATGCGCTTTGAGCGACCTCGCGCCAACATGGTCAAGTCGAGTACCACTACAACGCCAGTCGTGAAATCGACGACAGTCTCGCGGCAAGCAACGAGTGCAGCCAACAAAATGTCGACTTCTGGAAATGCGGCAGCTGTTCTGGCCAAAGCGCCGGTGAACCAACGTGATTTGCTGAAACGATGCCGTGAGGTTCTGAGACGTTATGCTGAAAAGGGCAATGAGCAAACTAGTGTTGGTGCACGGTTCATGGGCAAGTACGCCGTTCCGGCCATTGTGGCCGACAAGGTTGTGGACGCCCTCGCCAGTGCCTCGGTGGCAATCGACAGTGTGACACTCTCCATGATTATGAGTGCCTACCTTTCGTGCCGGCAACCGGAAGATGCCATTCGGATATTCGAAGCCGCCGTTGGGTTACCAGCGGATGGATCGACCGAGGCCATGACTGACGCAGTCATCAACGGCAAGAATGGTGGAAAGATTGTACCCAGTGAGTCGGCGCTGAATTTGTTTACTGCAACAGCTGTCTTGCAGGCACACGCATTGACTGGTGACATTGCCTCCGTTAGCCGTGTTCTCGCGAGTCTCGAAGGACGGTCCGGAGTGGACGTTTGCGGCGTCAAGTCGGCACCGTGGCCATGGACAGGCAAATACGGATCGATTCAACCCGACACTCAGTGTTACAATATCGCGATTGCATCGGCAGCGAAGCTTGGTGGAGAGCAAGGCGTAGATACTGCCTTGATACTCTTGGAGCAGATGAACGATGCGTCCAAGACGAAGGATATCGTAACGTACAACACACTGATTAGTGCTCTTACAAAGCTTGGACGCTCCGATGAAGCCTTTGCACTTTTTGAAAAAATGAAGCGGGCAGGAATCAGGCCCGATAAGTTTACGTACACGTCGCTCATCAAGCTTTGTTCAGATGATGACGTTCAGGAGCTACTCTTTGATATGCAGGAACGCGGAGTGCAAGCGGACGTTGTCACTTATAATTCAGTCATCAAGTCTCTGTGTCAAGACTGGAAGTGGACGCAAGCCACAAAGCTGGTGAACGAAATGGAATCGCGAGGCATTTCTCCCGACTCCATGACGTATGGATTGTTGATGAATGGCATGCTCAAGGCTGGAAAGGCGGGTGCATGCCTCACCTTGTTCGAATCGGCGTGTGCTAGTGATCGATCGGTATCGTTGACGGAGAACGTGCACCTTTACACTACAGCAATCACAGCTGCGGCCGTTCTTGGAGACCACGAGCGAGCACTTGAGTTCGTATCTCGCATGACAGCGATTGGCGTCAAGCCTAATTTGAAGACTCTGACAGCTGTGATGGGGGCTTGCATGTCTTCGGGCAGGTTTGATCTCGCGACCCAGATCTACAAGCGTATCGATAGTCCCGACGGTTTTGCCATGTCGCAAGGTTTGCGTGCGTTGTGCGAAACGGGTGATGTTGCGTCGGCAGCGGCGATATTATACAAGCTCCCGCGTCGGACCCGCGAGATGACTGGCAAACAGATCATGCTGTCGTACAAGACCGCGATTGAAGCCGCGCTCAAGGAGAACGACTTTGAAACAGCTCGGGATGTCTTATCTGATCTTCTGAAGAAAGGATACATCCCCAACAAGGCCATATTTTTGTCAATGACCCAGTCAATTCAATTTGAGTCAGCAGAAGAGGAGGGAGCTACTGCTGCTGTCGAAAGATTCACCTTTTTGCTCTTTGTTATTGATTCTATTCAAAAGCGAAGTCTTCCTGTCGATGCATCCCTTTACAGTTCCACTCTACTCCTTGGAAATCAGAATGGTGGTGTAACACGAAGGATTGCCTCTCTGCTTGCCAAGGCCAAGACGACGGCACAGACTGGATCGAAAGAACTCTTATCCTCTCCGGATATGGACAAGGAGGGTTTGACGCAAGGCTGGGAACATTTGCAATTACATTACGATTCCTCCTCGGAATCGAGCACCGATTCAATGCTACCGCCGTTGTCGGTGCGTGTGTCGGCTCGGGAAATGCGCAAAGTGTTATCAGCCGAGCAAGCTGTCACCTTCGCTCCACGAAACAAGCCCCGAAAGCAGCAACGCACTGCTCCTCCCCGCCCACAACAATAGACGATTTTAAAAAACATTATTAAACTGCTACAGTACAGCTACGTACGAATACACTTCCTCTTAATCCCTGCCTAATATGTGGTACCGGTACGTTCATTGACGGCCTCCTGCTAACTACGAGCATACCGGTATCGTAGCTAACTGGTTGTAGAAACGATACGGTAGACACCCACTACCGTAAACGTGCGTACCGGTAGTCTAGCTATTCTACTACGTATGATACACGTACCAGGTATGGAACCATCGACCATCGTACTGGAGTTCCTTCGAGGTTCGTTGAGGTTGAGCGTTGAGCTAGATGTGACACAGCAAAGACACGATATACTTACGAGTGGTTAAAATTGACTCATGTCGCGCTGAAATCTGAAATCCCGTGTAATAAGTACGGTAGACTAGAGTGATGTCGAGCGATGGCTAACGATGTGGTGACAATAGCGGAAAACACTGTGTCTGATATTAGTCAAAAGCAGAGCACTACAACGAACTGAGAGGAGTGGTGAGAAGGGGCCACGGCGTCATATTGACCAGAATCTATAGACTTATCAGTCGCCAAGCCAAAGCGTCTCTTCGAGGATTCTGACTGCTTCAAGCCCGATTGCGTACGACAGCTAGCTATTATTCTTTTACCATGGCGAAGCCGCGCAATCCCTTTAGTTCTCGGGAAGCTGCCTCTCAACACCGATTGCCCTTGAAGGGTCATTCTACTGCTCCACATAAATACACGCACGCCCTGCAACATGTGTGTTATGCTGTTTTGGTAGGCTGCTTCATGGTGACCTTTCTGTCTCTGTCGGTACCGTTGAATTCTCCTTCTACCAAACCTGTGGATATACATCAAGCCATGGTGCTGACATCGTCTGTACCTGTACAGCAACCAACTTCCTCGGCTATCCCTCGTAGAGGTGGAGGTATTCGAGGCCAGTCCAAGCTGGTCAGCAATCTACAGAATCTCCCAGAAACAGTGTTGGCCAACCCCGCCCGCAGCAAGGGAAATTCTTCCTTGGCCCCAAGCACTGTGGCGGCAATGGCAAATACTACCGCCAAGAAGACCGATACGTTAGAAGGGGATACCAACACCAACGATATTGTGGTGGATTTGGAGGAGGAACTAGAAGACGAAGAAGCCGACCCAGTAGTCTCGAACCGTTGGATCGACGAGACCAAGGCGCGGTTCCGAAAAGTGGACGCCAGTATGCATGCATCAATCGAAGACGGTGTCTTTGGGCGTGAACGAACAGAGGGCGTCGGGCGTGAACGAACAGAGGGCGTCGAGACGGATAGAGAAACAGATGCAGACGAGATTGTTGAAGATCCAGTCAAGGACTCCTCGGACGAAGTGCACGTAGTTGGGGTGCTCACAGACAACAAGGACGAGGCATCCACTCGAGTCGACCTGCGAGAGAAGCAGCAGCCGGGAGAACCGGACGAAGTATCTTCATTGCAAGATGAGAATGCAAGACTAGTGAAGGAATCCTTGTCAGACGAAGTGCACGTTATTGGTGCACAGACGGACAAGGTCGAGGTCTTGGCTCAATTCGACCCGCGTGAGAAGCAACAGCCTGGTGGACCAGATGAGGAATCGACTTCGCAAGATGTCGAGGATGAGAGGCCAGTCCAGGAGTCCTCGCAAGATCAGGATACAGCGGAAATGGATGCACCAGGGAAGCAAAGAAAAGGAGACACTGCTACATTGGCTGATGTCAAGATTTTGAGGCGAGAAGGATCGGCCTGAACGGTTGCTACGACAAGAGAATCTTCAAACGGCGCCGTAATTGAGCATGCCAATCATCTACCAATCCAAGAGCAGGGCAAACCTCGTATTGAGGAAGTAGTGGCGGCATCACGCGTGCGAGTTGAGATACCGGACAAGCAACCTGCTGCAGATTTGGCTTAGTAGAAATTTGATCGAAACTTGGTACAGGAAGGGATGGTATGCAACGTCTCGAGTGTATGACTTGAAAAATTGTTGCTGTAATATAAAACTATATTTTTGAAACTGTATTTCGTCTTCTACTGTTGCGGTGGCAGGAGAGATGATATTGACCACAATGAGGTGAACAGCGATTCCGTCTTTTCATCAGGGAAGCTGTCGATACCTGAATGCTCTCCGGCTTCTGTTCCTTTGTGCCTCGGGAGAACCTGCTGCGATTTGAAGGAGGCCGGTACTGTACTCGTCTAGGTATGGTCTAGCGGTACCAAGAACGGTGCGGTGACAATAACATGGATTTGTGCTAAAACCTCAACCTTAGTAAGGCTATATGGGCCAACCAAAAGCCGCGCGGACTACGGCGGATAGGACTCTGCTCTCATCCGCTTCCGCATGGACCACATGCATGCGCGGGTAGGCTGGGGACCTTGGACTCGAGTACAACCTTGCTCATCAGCAGCAGCACGCATTCATTCATTCATCGAGTGTATCTAGTAGACGCTTTACTGTAGTGGTACCATGAGAATCTCTGCCGAACTTTTGGAACGGGCCGAGCAACGCGTGAATCCCAATCTCGAGCGCGAACTCGTAATACGAGGCTTGGGCATTCCCTCCATTGAGAACATGGCGGCAGCGAGGGACGATTTCGACGCCTGGGACTTGTCGAATAACAGAATCATGCGTCTGGAAAACTTACCCCGTGTCAAAAGACTAAAGTCTCTGTATTGCGCGGGCAATATCATTGAGTCTATCGACGCTCGGAATCTATCGGAAAACGCTTCCAACATTACTTCCTTGTCTCTGTCGCACAATAACATATCCTCGCTACTCGAGATGGTGAGCCTCGGCAAGGCGTGTCCGAAACTCGAGTTTCTAAGCCTGGATGGTAATCCTGTAACAAGTAAGTAACTCAACCGTCGGACGAACGAGTTCCAAACGAATGGTTCTCCTCCCATTATGTTTCTCTGACCAACCGGCATCGTACAAAACAGATTATCTCAACCTTGCCCATGATTGATTATGACTCGCAGATAAACAATATTTCAGGCTTTACACTATTCAGAGTATTCCCTCGCTAAAAGTCTTGGACTTTGTAAAGATCAAACCTGCCGAGCGACAACGAGCCGAGCGATTGGTCCAGAGTGCAGCGGGTGCCACTTTGGAAACGGACTTGCAAGAGGAAGCGGCCGCTCGTCGATCCAATACGTTTGTTCCAGGAGAGGGACTTGAGGAAGATCATCGATCGTTTACTGCAACAACCACCTTTACAGCCGAGCAAAAGGGTCTTATTCGAACCATGCTTTTGGAAGCTTCGTCGGCAAAGGAAGTGGAGGATATCGAGAATGCCGTCCGGAGGGGCGTATTACCAAAGATGCTCAAGAAGGCTGCCAGTGCGGAAGGGGCAGAGTTTACCGAAAGTAACAGCAACGGAGACACCGTCTTGGCTGGAACCAAACGAACAAGAGAGTCATGAGTTCTTTCTCGTTACCAGACTGTGTTAATAGTAATGATACCGGAGGGAACCAGTAGCTCCTTGGAGCAACCAATCGAAATTACGAAGACTTTTCGAGAAGTTATCGGATGATCCCATTGCGGGACACAGGTGTAGAGATTTGCTTGGATAATTACAAGTAATGCTAAAGCTTGACCTTATTAGAGCGACACAAATCGATTGACTTGACTCACAGTAGTCTGCGGATGGCAATTGTCGAAGTTGTCGCGCCTCTATGTCTCTCTCCCTGTGTAGCCTTACGAAGACAAATCACAGTTTAGGCGAGGCGTACCGGTACTGTAGCCAGATAGAGCCATCTAGCTAGCCAAAGAGAGAACGAGTAGAGGTGACCATCCATACCTGTAGGACGTAGTTCTCTTGAGGCTCAAGGCTTTCGGTCCAAAAGCATACCCGCCTTTTTCTCACACAAAAAGAACGACTAATACGAACGAACTGATAACCAGTATTTCAGCGTCTGCTTCCAACCGAAAACCAGTTACCGGCTTACTGAAATTTTGCTTCGTCGGCTCATCGATTTCATCACGACGACGACTAAGCTACTTGCTTTCTCTGTTGTATACCGAAAGAAGACGAAAGGTGCGGCAACCATGAGCTTTGTGTTTCTCTGTTGGCTTAGATAGCTGCCTTTTACGGTGGCTGACTACGGTGGCTGACTAGTCGTAGTAGACTCTACTGCTGTGGTGATAGTGTTGTGTGACGAGAGACGTACAAGTTTTTCACGTACAAGTTTTTCTTCTGGGAGGAATTTGCACGGATTAAACATCACTGCACCGTCGTCTGCCGCTGACGAAATAGCCTTGTATACCTCTTGACGATACCTTTTCTCACTCGATACATTCCTTTCTCTCTGATATATTGAGCAGGATGACTGTTGCCGGAATTATGCGCCAATACCAGGTGGTGGGCCGACACGCCCCCACCGAAGAGCACCCCAATCCAGAGGCTTACCGTATGATTATCTTTGCCCCCAACCCGACCATTGCCAGGTCCAAGTTCTGGTATTACATGCACCAGTTCCGTAAGATGAAGAAGACTACCGGTGAAATCTTGGATTGCGTAGAGATTGTCGAGAAGAACGCCCGTATCGTCAAGAATTACGGCATCTGGTTGCGTTACCAGTCTCGTTCGGGAACCCACAACATGTACCGTGAGTTCAGAGACATTAAGCTCACTGGAGCTGTTAGTCAGTTGTACGATGAGATGGCTGGCCGACACCGCACTCGCCCTCGCTCGATCCAAATTATCCGAACGGCCGTCGTCCAGGCCAAGGACTTGAAGCGTGCCAACCCAATGCAGTTTGCCAAGGCGAATGTCAAGTTCCCTCTTGCTCACCGTGTGGCTTCCGGCAAGCGTGGACAAAAGGCATTGTCCGACCGAACCTTTTCCACCGAACGCCCTACCACTTACTTCGGATAAGCAATAAAATACTAAGCTGTCAGATGAGCGAACATGATGGTGAGCTAGCTTTTGTCTCTGGTATTTGCTTGTGTTACTGTATGAGTAGACTAGCCATTGATTACGGCGAGACATAATCAAGGCAGTATGTGCAACTCTGACGAAATGAAACTATGATCTAGCTGGCTACGGTAGCTCTACTACTGTATTAGGGAGCAGAAAGCTGTCTCGGTCTTTCAAGGTCGAACGATAATTGTTCATTTGTTTAATACAGTACATGTACAGACCGAAACGAGTATCGAATCATAGTCGATCAGCTCCCCTGCTTTGAAACATGCGTATCCCCGATATTGACATGAACGAGAGTAGATAAGAATGCATAACGTCCCCCTTCCTACATAGACAATTGTCTATGACAATGGAGACCGACGGTCGCAACTGGACTCGTGTTGACTCCACTGTTGAACTGTGTCGAAGACCTGGCAGCAGCTCGTACAAGCGTGCTCGACTTCCATACACGCACTTCCAGCTGCTTGCGACAACGCTTTGCGCTCTTGTAAAGGGGCAGGCGGTGCCCTATCACGTGCTTGAAAGAGTGGAAACACGTCCAGTTCGTAAGTGTACTGGGTGGAGACCATGACGACATCAGATTGCTGCCCCAGATAATCTTTGAGTCTACTCAATCGGTTAAGCTCTGAGCACAATGCCGCCATGCTTGTCTTGTCATCGAGCCGAAAAAAGTTGGATGTGCTTCTCAAGCTGGAGAGAAGGCTTGAGACTTTCCCAAAGGATTTCTCGAGTGAGTTCGCAGTAACTCTCTCTTTCGTCAACGTTGGAAAGCGAAGATGGTGGTTTGCGAGCTGTGACAATTCTTCCTTGCTCAAACCGTCGATCGAAAAGCGTGGCTCAAAGCTCTTGCCTCGTGCTCTATCGATGCAATCCCAGCACGCTCCTATGGCGAGCCGCACACTGTCTGTTGTGCTTTCCGTGGACTTGGCGGTACCGGAAGAGGCGGTGCTCCACTGAAGGCTCTTCAAGATGGTCAAGCGGCCCATGGCCAAAGTGATCCACCAATGATTCCCTACCAGTGGACAAAATGATGCTGCGTGCAAGACAGCTACGGCATACCTTTCCCAGACGCCAGGGTGATGAAAGGTCGCTTGCACAGATTCCTGGTCGGTGGATTCGTGAAAGGGAATCACCTTTTGTCCACTAATGGCTCCGATTTCCCATAAAAGGTGCGCATACAAACACCAAGTACCTGCTAGCTCACTTCGCACGCTCTCCAACGCATCATCCCCTGGTATACATTCGGCGTTTTGGTACAGCTGCAAAATGGAGTTGTGGCAGAGTTGCAAGGCGGATCGAAGCATCCCTGAGGCGAGTCGACATCGAACCAGCTCGTGTAAGGTCCGGATACGCGTCCACGGATGCCCCTTCAATGGCGGACAGCTTTCCACAACGCCTGGCCTCATGGACTGCAGCCGTTTCCAAATTATGAAGCCGTGTGTACCTTTTTCTGGGATTCTCGTATGCGCTGGAGCTTCGTAGCTAATCAAAGGGTTCTTCTGTACGACTTCCGCGTTCTGTACTTGGCTCCAGGTCTCGACTGTACTATCCATATGCTTCTTATGTGTTTCGTGTTCGACCTGGACTGCTTCGCCCTCCTGCGATAGTGCCAAATCCAGACCCCACTTGGCAATATTTGTGTAATCGAGACGACGGCCCGCAGTCAATGTACCGAGTTCATCGAGAGATACTGGCGTTTCGGTGGCCGCCGAGTCGTCAGGCAACAGTAGTTGGCTGTTACAAGTCGTATTCGCTGTACACAACTGGATCTGGATCTCGTTCAAATGGACCAGCTTGCGCCGTTTACTACGAGTCGCTCGGTTGCCGTCGCCTGTTTCACTGGAGACTGATTCTGTAGTCTCCTCTGGTGACACAACGGTTGTAATGGATAGTGATTCGGCAAAAGTCTCCCTCTCCCAAGCCATTGGACTAATCATCTGCACACGTTTGTTTTCTTCGAGATACCGCAGAACTGCCAAGAGGTAATCTCGGTGGTGGTAGGGCTTCTTGGCCATAGTCATAAATCGTTTCTTGCATTTTTCAGTAGCGCGCTTGTAGAAAGAACGAATACGATTGCGCAGCTGTTTCTCTCCAAGTTGTACGGTGAAATTGAGGCCATTGTCGTCGGCCGTGCGGCGAACCGTTGCAACTAAATGGTTGTTGAAGGCCATTGCAAGTACCTTTTTGTTTGTCTCTCGATTGGCGAAAAAGTCTTCCATTGCTTGATTCAGAACCGCCAGGAGTGGTGGATAGCTCGTCCATCGAAAGCCATCGTTGATACAGCTATCTGTACGGATAGAATTACAATCTTCATTATCCCCATTGGATTCGTCCTCCCTATTCAGCAAGGTCATTCTCACCAAGACGCGATTGAGAAGCTCGGGATCTTCTAGAACGCGTTGAAACGGACACAGCATCTCGGCGTCGCTATCGTTGGTCAGTTTTGCAGTTCGACCTCGCCTTGATCGGAATCGTTTTGTGTCGGTCATTCTATATTATATGCTTGGCAGTCGGTGGGGATTGCGCTCAACACTCTCTCTAGTCTCTAGAGAGAGAGAGAGAAGGAGTATCGAAGTGAAACGGGTAAACGAAAGATTCTCCACCAGTTCGATAGAACGCGATCCTTACCAACCGAATTCTGCTTTGCTAAACTTATTCTACCTCACGGTATGCCTCGCTCCAGAGTAATATGCTATCTGCTTGGGTTGAGAGCCCCGCAAAGTGTGATCTTCATGGTCCTCGCTCGTCTTCTCGCTTCAAGCTTCAAGGTAGGTTCCGGGCAAATAAATCTTGAACGATCGCTTGAATGTCGTTATTATTATATATAAACCACCTTTTTTCTATGGTACTTACTACTATATGTCACAGTACTATATAACCTATTTAATTGAGTACCATTGACATTTTATTTCCCGCTCGAACTGACGAAACGCCACAGAATTCGCCTTCTGTCGGCCTTGCCTTACTTCCTGCAAACATCGGCGTCCACCCATCTCGCTCTCCTTGCGATGATTCATTCTGTTTAATCACAGAACATTTAATTTTGTTGCATCGATCGGCCTTTTTACCTATTGCTAACCTTGTAAACCACAACAACAAACAGACTCTTGCTGAACTTACTACCAGCACTTGCATACCTCTCATTCGTGAGATCTTTGCGTTTACCAGGGTTTAATTTCTTCAACCAGCTCTCATGCTCCGTAAATCAACGTCGTTGCTGGCTCTCGTCATGTCGCACGCTCTGCTTACTTTCTTGTCGCCCTCTAAAACAGCAAGGTTTACAGTCCGGGCCTTTACCACCAAGAACCATGCTCCGCAGCTGTTGTCTACCCGAGCTGCTTCTCGCTTGGCGCCTGTAGCGGCCTTTCAGCCGCCTGCAGCCCGACGCCTCTTTGTCTCAACCAGTCGCGTCGCTGCCACTGTGGAAGAAGACTTGGATGCTGCCTTGGATGATATCCTCGGTGAAGCTGTGGAGGAAGTCAAGAATCAAGGGGATACCTCCAAGGGTGCTCACATGGAAGACTCTCGTCCGATTCCTGCCAAACTCGTTGAAGAGGTGCGTCAAGCTATGGCTTGGAGTGGAGTTGTCGGTCGGACGAAGTGCCGGAAGAAGTATTGTCGACATGCATTCCTTTACTCAACCATTCACTCATTTCTTGCAACAGGTCGATTCGGTCGATTACAATGACCCAGCTTTTCTCTCCACAAGCAACCCCCGTTGGGTCAAAGCTGGCATGAACCAGGCCGTAATTGACGTCCTGTCGTCCAAGGGAATTACCCATTTCACACCCGTCCAGGCCGAAGCCTTTGACCCCATTGTCGCTCGCAGAGACGTTATCGGACGGAGTCGTACTGGAACGGGCAAGACCCTTGCCTTTGGCTTGCCAAGTTTCACTCGTCTCGTCGAGTTTGCCGAGCAGACTGGCAAACGTGACGAGAATGGCCGCATGCGTCGTGGCCGCTTGACCAGCATGGTCGTTCTAGCACCCACTCGTGAGTTGGCCCGACAGGTGCAAGAAGAGTTGGCTGAGGCGGCAAGGCCTCTTGGGCTATTCACCGAAGTCTTCCATGGTGGCGTCTCGTACGATCCTCAGGCTCGGGCACTGCGTCAAGGTCTCGACATTTTGGTTGGTACCCCCGGCCGTGTCATGGATCACATGAAGCGGGGCAACTTGGATTTGTCTGAATGTGACATTGTTGTACTCGACGAGGCTGATGAGATGTTGAATATGGGATTTGCTGAAGACGTGGAAGTGATTCTTGAGGGTGTGGGAAAGAACAATCCCCAAAAGACGCAGTGTCTCTTGTTCTCGGCTACCACGCCTCCGTGGGTCAAGACAATTGGCAGAAAGTACCAGACAGACACCTTGGCTATCGATGCAACGACCGATGAGGGTGGTGCACGTGTCGCCAAGACGGTCCAACATCTTGCGGTTCAGTTTCCGCCGGGCGCTGATGCCAAGAAATCTATCTTGGAGGACATTATTGCTGTTTACATCTCTGGCAATGCCGACAAAGCATTGAAAGACATTTCAGCGAACCCCATTGCGGTTGCCGCAGCCGAGAAGAAGCGCAAGAGCAGCGGTGCCATGCAGCAAAAGATCTTTGGAAAGACGATTGTCTTTACTGAAACCAAGCGTCAGGCTGACGAGCTTGTATCCGGTGCAGTCTTCAAGAGTCTGACCGCACAAGCTTTGCATGGTGATGTCGGCCAGAAGCAGCGTGACTCGACACTCAACGCATTCCGTGCTGGTGCCTTTAATGTCCTTGTTGCCACCGATGTTGCTGCCCGTGGTATCGATATCCAGGATGTTGATCTCGTGATTCAGTTTGATCCTCCTCGTGATGTCGACACTTATGTACACAGATCAGGAAGAACTGGGCGTGCTGGTAAATCGGGTGTTTCTGTCCTTCTGTTCAATCCCCAGCAGGCCAGAGACATTGTTCGTATCGAACGTGACTTGGGCCATGGCTTCAAGTTTGATTTGACCGGACCGCCGTCTAGTGAGGCGGCACTAACGGCTGCTGCCAAGACGTCAGCAATTGCATGCATGACAATCCCAGATGAGACCGCACAGTATTTCAAGGACTCGGCAACTACATTGTTGGAAGCCGAAGATGCGGATCCTGTTGATGTTGTCGCACGTTGCCTTGCCGCGATCTCACGTCGGTCTACTGAAGTGCAAAGTCGCTCTTTGATCACCGGCGAGCTCGGTTTCGCAACTGTCGAAATGTCCAATGATGGCGGAAGGCCGGTTGCTGCCAACGATGTCTTGTACACCGTCAGCAAACTTTCTCGTATGAGTAATCGCGAGGGTGATGTATCATTCCAAAGTGATGTTGGAAAGATCAAGCAAAATATGGATAGCGGTACAGCCGTTTTCGACATGGGTATTGAGGATGCCAAGAAGCTTGTTACCTTCAGCAAAGACAACGATGCAGGTGGTGCCATCTTTTCCATTCTGAAAGAGCTCGAAATTGAGCGTGGACGAGACTTTGGAAAGAATATGGGCGGCCGTGGCGGTGGCAAATTCGGCCGCGGTGGCGGTGGTGGAGGCTACTCACGAGGTGGCGGCGGTGGCGGAGGCTACTCTCGTGGTGGGGGCGGTGGTGGAGGCTACTCCCGAGGTGGCGCCAGTTCCTCTCGTGGTAGCTACGGTGGAGACCGCCGAGGTGGTGGTGGTGACCGTGGAGGCGACAGTCGTGGCGGTCGTGGCGGAGGAGGCTACGAGCGTCGGGATGGAGGCGGCGGCGGACGCGGTGGATACGAACGACGCGGTGGAGGCGGTAGTAGTGGCGGCAGTGGTTACGAGCAACGTGGCGGCACTGGCGGTGGTGGTTCGGGCCGCAACTTCGGTGGTAGATACAATAGCCGTGGTGGCGCTGGCGGCGAAGGAGGTGGGGACGGTGGCTGGAACTAGTCTATAGGACTCCTCACCACACATCACCTCTTGTAGATTGATAAGAGTTCAGAACTAAGCTACAAGTTTACATAGTATACGAATAGAGCTTCGCGCCTCATTGTTCAATAGGCCGAGCTGCTCAACTTGGAAGTAGTCGGGACTTGTACGTTCCGAGAAGCCCGCCGTATCAAAAATAGCATCAAAATGGAGGGCAGGACTAGTGGCATCGGTACGAGAACAGTCAACGTGATTCCAGCGGTAAGATGTCCGACCATGTGTGAGATGTGGTCATCTCTACCACGGTGGTTGATACAGGTCCATTCACCAGAGAGGGCTGGGTGCTGTGTCCGGTTCTCCCTGTGAAAGTCTTCTCTACTCAGTAGACTACCGGGCATGGAGCTCTTTCCCGATAGCTGGTCCATGCTCGTCTTAGCCATCAAAAGAGGTGTCAAGGTGGAACCTTCTCCAAAGGAACGCATAGCAACAGTCCGCTCCTCCCAGTTAAATTCAAGCTCGCCAAAGTTCTTTTCCAGTGAAAACTGGAGCCCTTGCTTGGATCCTTCCCCACCTCCGCTTTCGTGCAGACCCTCAGTCCTTTCACCCGATACCATGAGATCTGTCCAGGGGCACAGGTAATGGAGCATTCGCAGCAGACTTCTGGCCACCAAAGACTCGTACACGAGCTTCCAAGTTGGTCGGAGGTCTGGTTCCGAGATTGGGGGGTTCGACAAGGTCCCCCACGCGTGTGTCATTCCGCTCGTCGTCATTTCAATCAAGGCTCGAGGGCTCGACTGAGGGGCTCCTGTCCGCTGACAATCCACGCGCATAAGTTGGGACATATGAACATCGCCACTAATGATGACAGGGGCTTGCACACCGTCTTGCAACAAGGCGTCATACAATCGTTGTTGAGCCGTCGGGTACTTTTGCCAAGCTTCGGCAATATTACCGTCTGGAAAGCGATTCGCGTGCACTTGCAGACCATTGACTACCACGTTCACAGCCGCATTCGACCGCCGAATGGCGGTTTCAAACCACTGCCACTGTCGTTCTCCGAGAAAGTCGCCTTCAAAGTCTGGGCGATAGCCCTCAGATCCCTTCTTCCATGGTGTCTTGTGGCTTCGGACATCCAAAACAAAAACGGCAACCGTCTTGTTGGAATGCAACGAAGAATAGTCCATGGTATTGAAACCATTGTCGGCATCAGGATCAATATCTGCAAGCCAATCCGGGATTTCGTAGCTTCCTTTTGGCTGGTCGAAGTCAAAGAGCTTGACACCGTAGACTCCGTGGCCGGCACGGGCCCGCCGACTCATGGCCGAGCTGGTTGGTTCGCCAAGAAACTTGACATACTCGATAGCACTCTCGTGCTTGAATTCGAAAGTACGATCCGCGTTGTTACAGCCATAGTCGTGATCTGTTACATCATAGGAGAGGTTCGAGGGGCGGGTTCAAGTGAGAATCAAAGTCCGCAGAGCACGCAAGCAAGATCCATCCTGTAGCTACCTACCATCAAAGGTTCCAAAGACTGTCATATTGCTGCTCAGCAAGCGACGGTAGCCAGGGACGGCCAACTGTTTGCTGTACAGCTGTTTCAATCTATCAGGTGTAGCACATTGGAGCTTGGTGTTAGGAGGAAATGTACTCCAATCGGTGGGCGTTTCAAAGTCTGTTGTGCGAGAGCAAGTGGTGAGCATCCGGTGAGAGCCAACTTCTTGCAACAACGCACAGTGCCAGGTTTCGAATCTATGTACAGAATCTACCTCCATCCGCCCACAGCAAGGATTATGCACAGCTACAGTACGTACCCGCATAAATAGCGTCTCCACCCCAAACAAAGGCTGCTGGGTTGCGAGATTCAATAACGGGCCACAGGTTGTTTTGTCGGTCTTGATCGTTACACGAGCCAAAGGCAATCCGGCTGGGGTGGCTGTCGTCTTGCTGGCGAGAGACAGTCATCTTGTGTGAATTCGTCGGAAAACGTGATGGTGGGTTTGGGGAGACGAAGAGTAATGAAGGCCAGCAAGATCTGTAGGAATGATGATATTGGGAGATGATGAAGGGTGTGTCTGCTACAGTGATTCGATTCCTGCTTGTTGCTGATGTTGTTATGAGAAAGGAAGGTTGTGAAAGCCAACGTTGGTCAAGTGGAGGATGTCTTTAGTAGAGATTCGCTTTGAAATGGATTCTTATTCGGTGGAGTCAGATTCGTGAGCACCGGAGGAGTGCCGAGAATCTCGAAGGGCGGAAGATTCATTAGTCGTACTGACTGTAAGAACGACCGCCTGCAAAGGTATCCTTTATCGAGTAATTGAGGGAAGAAAGACATTACGAAAGTAATCCTTCCATCGGCAAGTTAGTGTATCTTACTATCGATACTCTAACAGGATCAGGACTTGTTGCTCCGATCATCACGGTCGCTCCTGTGGCGAAGAATCCTCATGGTCGACTTTTGTCGAGATGGTTTTTGGCTCGTTCGCGCGCATTTTGGTCGGAGGGTCAAATTTTCAATGGGCGACGAGCTATCGTACCCTGGTACTGGTACCGTGTCCATATTAGTAGCTACAGTATGCTCTAGTAGATTGGCAGCACGAATTTACAACAACAAACTACGATTACGGATCACACTGTAAGGTTTTTGCAAGTGAGAGAAAGCGCTATTCATAGCGTCTTCGGCATGGAGCATCGTGACTGTCGTCTTGCGCAGCCAGTGCAACCAGCAAAGAAAGAACAAAAACCGAGACCAAATCGTCCGCACGCTACTGTATGTCTGCCTTCAGGACAACCACCAATCCCTTGGTCGCCCCCGTTCTTGACAAAGGAATGGCCATGTCTCTATCAGCGTTGCCTTGGACAGCCACTCGTTCCATGAGCATTTTGACGCTCGCTTCAAACTGGCCAATTTCAATGTGCTTTCCATTCTTATTGTTGTCGCGTACCGATATTTGCAGTGGCCAGGATAGATCGCAGTAGCAGAGCTCCTCAAGAGTCAGCGTCTTTGGTTCCCAGTACGGATTCAAGTGATTATTAATGTATTCCGACCGATAAATGACGTTCCTGTCGTAGCGTAGAGTCGTGGGTATACCGGTATAAATACAGAAAGTAGGGTCAGGGTCAGCCTCTGTGCCATGTAGAACTCATAATATTCATCCGTCCAGCCACCTTCAAGGATCGTCGACAACACGGACTTACCATCGCACCACTCCGGCGGTATGGTCGGCGTCCTTTTTGGCAATTTCGAAAAAAGGGTCCGACCGGCCGAGACCAAACAATCCCGGTTCCACATTTTCAATATCCAACCCACGAAGATGAAGCGTAAAGAATCCAGTATCAGTTCCCTTGACGCTTTCTTCCATGCATGCAGAGACACTGTGATGGTGTTTGTTTCGTCGAAGCGATTAGAGAGACGTGTTAGATCTTAGATCGTCCCAAGTTTCACTTATTACCGCCTTTATACCATGCAACTAGCATCTGGTGACACTTACCTTCCACCACCTGCTAGACTCTGTTTTTGAATACGACCCGGACTTTGAAAGATAGTGGTGGCTTCAAACTGGGCCTCGCCGAGCAGTCGGTCTTCGCCGCCACCGCGATCGTCCCAGATGGCGACTGTCAGAGGCATGTTAACAGAGGCGTCCGTTTCGATATAGAGCAACGTGGTCCAATCTGGGTTAAGAGCGTTGGATATAGTCTCTGTGCGACCCACTTCGGTTCCCGACAAGGGTCCACCGGCAATGGTCACGACCGCATACGGATCGGGTGTCCGAAAGAAGGATTTGCGAAGCTTCTCGGCGTGAACGGAAAGCTGATACCGAGGCATATTATTGAGAGTCTTTCTTTGTTTATGGACTAGATATGGGACGATGCAAGGCTTCTTCCAAGTTGCGCTACAGTAGGATAGAGAGGGACACGGAAAGCGCTGGTTCGAGAGTCAAGAGTGTGCAGTGAGCCGCCATGCTGCCTTGCTCTGATGTCTGCTAGGTAACGGAAACGGAACAAGCGATGGGGAACAAAAGTAGAGCGGCACTCAAACCTTTAAGTAACGTGTCGCACCTTCTGCCGCCAATCCCCAAAAAACCAACGACCGACCATGATGAGCAAAGAGAACGGTAGAGTTTTGGAAGAAACGTCGGACAGCTTCATCGAGGCAAAGGGCCACTTGTAAGGGTGTACGAGTGGGGGTCCTGAAGAGACGACTTATTAGATCGCTTAGATCCTCGACATCTCTTGACCCAAAATGCCCCTCGAGGTAAGATCATACTAGCATCCACACGTTTTCGCTTCGTAGAAAAGCTACCAGCGCTACGGTACTTGAAAAAGACGCTGTTAAACGATAATCCGAGTTACAGCACTTAGCCTTTGAGAGACAAGATGTGTTAGGACCGGATCTACCCGCTGCTTTGTACTGTTGACAACCTTATATTCTTTATATGCTCAGCAACCGTACTCGTGCATCAAAACTGCGGAATGATAACTTGAATGCTAGTTACTAACATGCTTGGCCTTAACGGCGTTTTCGTTCACAGAAACCTAGCCGGGCTAGTAAAAGGGGAAAGCGCGGAAAGCTTCGCCGTTTCCAAGAGATTGACCATGTCGTGGTCGAGCAGCCCTTTTCGTTGAACGAACCAGCCGACTCGACATCTCTCGGAGACGCAAAGGCGGGTGAAGGCTGCTACATTTCGACCACGGTGAACAATCGTCGCTACTATGGCGTTCTCATCGACCAAGCGGCTCTAAAATCGGCTTCGCACCTATATTTCCAAGACGAAGCGAGTAGCCTCGACGTTAACCGAAGAATGAAGGCCCTGAAAGACCAATACGCGAGTGAAGATGCCGAATCGAATGGCGCGGTCAACGGTGACAGCAAGAGACCGGCGTTGGACGACCTCGATAGCGACGAGCGTAAACGGCAAAAGATTGAGCGGGTGGATGCCCCGGGTAGCTCTGCTTTGGTATCAACAGCACAGTCCACTGGAACAGTCCAAAAGCTCCGGTACGTAGAGGGAACAGTCGCAACTCAAGGTTATCGGGTCCTGATTGCGACATATGCCGATATCCAAGCAGCCTCGGAGGACGATCCTGAAAAGGAAAAAGCTATTGAATCTGCATGTGTAGCTGGTGGGAACTATGTGGGACGGTACTATTACCAGTATCAGGTAAGATGCGGAGTGCAGAAGTGGATAACTTTCCGCGCCAAGGGGCGGTGCTAACTCGTTCTCTTTTGTCTGGTTTGTATCCATAGGTGAGCAGCACGACTCTGAAGACTGTTGGTCCGTCAGTGGAAGGTGAAGGCATGCGGATGTCAATGGGGTTCGATTTGTTTGTTCGGGATACGCTACTTCCGCCTTGGTTTCCCCTCGCCAACTTGCAAGTTGGTCAGCAGGTCCTGGGCATGTTCAACATGAAAAAGGACAACAGCGGAAACGCGCGCTGGGATGAAAAGGCTATTGCCAAGGCCGATCTTTCTACATTGCAAAGTGCGCACGTTCCGATGGAACCACGGTCACGCTTCCGGGTAGCTGTTGTCGGGGGTGGAATTGCAGGACTATCTTGCTGCTTGGAAGTCTTCCGCCAGTGCGAACGAGACGGGCTGGATGTCGAGGTTGTTCTACTTGAAGGCCGATCAAGACTCGGGGGACGACTGTGCACTGATACAGAGACGTTCAAAGCTTCCGATGGCGTAACACCCTTTCCCGTGGATCTTGGGGCATCGTGGATTCATGGGATCGACTTGAACCCACTTGCTGCTCTGGCTCGAGAGTCGGGTGTAGATTTTGTAACGACAAGTGAAGAGGTCAAGATGCTGAAAGCAGGTATGAAGGAAGTCGATAAGGTCAAGGATGAAAGTGCGGGGGTCCTATTCGACAAGCTTCTCGACCTTGCGGTAAGTCGTCTCGCAGTTGCTCGGTTGTTACGATTCGATTTGAACAAAATGTTGATCTCTCACATCTATGAAATTCAATGGGTTTTTTTTCAGGCTGACGATTGCTGGGCGTTGGAGGATGTTGTCAATGGCGAAGATCGAAACCAGACCGCTGTTAGGTGGTATGCTTCTGTCCTTAGCGATGCCGACGCTCTTACTCGGGATAGTAGCGTCGAGGTGAAAGGAAGCAGAGCCAAGGCCGAAGACGCTCCACTTCACCGACAGTCGTCTGACATGTCTGTGGATCGCGCGATAGGAAACGCTATCGCCCATCACAAGCTTTCCGAGTTTTCTAGGCTCTCCGAAGATGAACGTCGCATGCTGGTTTGGAACTTGAAGAATGTCGAGTACGCGCTTGGTGCAAATATCAGCGACTTGTCAATGAAATTCTGGGATATCGACGAGCGCCATGCGTTTGAGGGGGACCATGTTATTCTGAAACAAGGGTATTCTGTCGTTATCGACCATCTACTTGCGCAACTGAAACGACGGGAAGATCGTTTTAAATGTATTCTCGACTTTGCTGCTGGTAAGATCGAATACGCCCGGAGAAGTACCACTCAATTGTACGTCGACAGCGCAGCTCAGAATCGACGACTCGTAGAGTTATCAGACACATGCTGTATCACTTCACAAAACAGTGACAGTGTCATCAAGTGCGATTTCGCCGTATGCGCAGTGCCTCTCGGGGTGCTGAAAGAATCAATAATCGACACCGAGATAGAAAAGAGACTGCAGTTCCATCCGCAGCTGCCCGACTTAAAGTGTGATGCCATCAAAGCTATCGGGTTTGGTCTATTGGACAAAATTTATCTGCAGTTTTCCTCCGCCTTTTGGAGAACTAAGGATGTTATTGCCAAGGGACAGCTACTGTTTGGAAATGCGACTGGGGTAAATCCTCACCAATATATGTTCTTTGACGTTGGTAAAACATTGGACTCGTCTCCTGGCGCTCCAGCAATTCTGATGTCGTTGATTTCGGGGAATGAGGCCGTCGACTGTGAATGGCTGTCTGATGAAGACATCGTCGACCAAACGTTGCAGACGTTGCGAACCATGTTCTCAAAGTCAAGAGTTCCTGACCCTACGGCATTTCGGAGAACACGCTGGGGTAGTGATCGCTTCTCCCGTGGCTCTTACACATTCCTTACACCAGGCACCACCGACCAGGACTTTCAGATTCTCCAATCGCCGATAAACAGTAATGGCGACTCTATTGTCCTAGAAGGCTCGGAGACCATGCGCCTGTTCTTCGCAGGCGAGCACACGACTGCATTGCATCCTTCGATGGCGCACGGAGCAATGTTGTCAGGAATTCGGGCCGCGAAAGAAGTTGTGGCTGCCATGAGCATAGATGTGCAGAAGGACGATGATTTCGACCGGTTGATTCCATCGGCTGTCTTTCGACAGGCAAATCCCCAGACCCAACTTGAATGCAGTCTATGCCATCTCAAGGGGACCCGCGTCAGGGAAGGTTCTCTCTTTGCTTTCCAAAGGGGGTCTCGTCAAGTGCTGGTACACAACAACTGCGCAGAGAATTGTCCAGAAGTCGAGGTCAGCGAGGGGCAGTGGAGGCATGTCATCAGGGCTGTCAATCGCGGGAAAGCGATCAAGTGCTTCCTATGTGGCCAGAACGGGGCTACCATTGGATGCACGGACGAAAAGTGTTTCCGATGCTACCACTTTAGTTGCGCGGAAGATACCGGATGGCGTTTTGATAACGAAGGGAAGGTCTTCTTTTGCGATCTACACCGAACGGACATTCCAAGCGACTGCGTGAAGCTATCCATGGCATTCTACCGATCGAAGCTGTCGGCTGGAACTAAAGTGGGCTGTGCATTATGTGGTAATGTCGGCGACGACAGTAAGGCTGGGAAGCTCTTAGCATTTCGAGAGAGAACCCGAATGGCTGCCGTGCACGAAATGTGCATTATGTACACTAACATTGTCGATACGACAGCAAAGTCCGAGAACAGAATTGACAATGAGTTTCGAAACGTCTTCAGTGCTATTGATTTATCGAGAAAGTGTGCTCGTTGCGATTGCCCAGGAGCGACAGTCGGCTGCTCTGACCCTTCCTGCAAGTCGGTTCATCATTATGCATGCGCCGAGATGCTTGACTGGAAGTTCGAGAAGCAACGATCCAAGTTTAGCTGCTTGTCGCACCGAAAGAAACGCCGCCAGACGGACGAAGCGGGACCTCGGCTAGAGGATAATGGCGCTTTAAGCAACGGTATGTTTCATCACGCCCTGTTTTCACTCAGCGCCGCAGATAACGGCACATCGACCCCCAATGTAGCAGCAAACCTCGACATTGGAGGGGCCACACCGTTCGAGGAGTCAGACAGTCTTTATTTCAGCAGTGATTCTGATGATGAGTCGAAGGTTGACGAAGGCAAAACCTTTATTGTTGGTCCGCTCACATCTCTCGTTGAAGCGAATCAAGAATACGAGAGTTGTTTTGTCCGAGTGCACCGGCAATCCGTGGACGACCGTTGGAAGATCGAAC
>Ga0307978_1000756_pt1 | contig 25899 bp, 15 predicted proteins | sample OrgLakmetage1056_FD_203151 | JGI IMG/M metagenome (GOLD analysis project Ga0307978, IMG submission 203151) | Saline water microbial communities from Organic Lake, Antarctica - #1056 | ecosystem: Environmental > Aquatic > Non-marine Saline and Alkaline > Saline | place: Antarctica: Organic Lake...
ATGGCTTGCTGCTCGGGTTCGTACTTGGCGCGGCCAAACGTATTCTTGATCTTGGCCTTGGAGGTATTCTTGGGAACGGGAATCTTCATAACCACATGCGTCGCAAAGAGCTGATCCGAAAAGTTGGCAATGACCTTGACGTTAATCGACACCTTGGTCAAGTTTTGCTCTTCTTGGACAGCTGGAATGATACGAAACGGAAGGTTGATATTGTCCGCTACGCGGTATCGCATCAATTCGAATTCACCGTCGGGAGGAATAAACGTAATGGTACGATCGGCATCAAACTTTCCCAGCCTGACGCAACGATGAAAGGTGCAGTCGTCAATGCCGACAGCTGCCTTCTTGTCTTCCTTGTCCTTGTCAATAACCAGCTTGTCGTTCAAACCAAACTTGCACTCGGGCATGCCCGTCAACTTGGTATTAAATTGCACTGAACCCGTAACTTCGTTTCGCAAGACGTTACCCGTACTCGACAAGAGTAGATTGACACTCTCCAAGACATCAATGTACACTTCATTCTTCTTGTGACGAATACCTTCCCGACGCCAATCAATCGCTCCCGTAATCTGACTCGTCAATTGACTAGGTTCCGGTTCATCTTGCGGTTTGACATTACCCATTTGAATGTAGAGCCGCAAGACGTCGACGGCACAATTCTGTGGGTACCCAAAGTCCATCGTCTCGTCCATCAACTCGTAAATCAACGTCATGTTGTTGCGCATGGAGGTTTCGTCAAAGTCTTCTCCCAAATACGCCTTGAGAATGGTAATGAGTTGGTAGAGGTATTCGAATACGAGGGCGGGGTTCACGTTGGAGCGCGTGAGAGCGACAAAGTACATGTTCAAGTGACGCGTGTACAAGAACGAGCAATTCTCAATGCGCTTGATGGGTGCTTCCGTTCCAGTTTCCTTGGCGGCGACAACCTGTCGATGATAATAATAACAAAAAGGGACAGTGTGAGACTGATGAATGCAAGGACTATGAATGGACCGACTTAGTCAAAGTCCCGCAGTGTTTGAGCCTTTCCAAGTCGAGTGCCGTGTACGGAAATGTACGGAAAGTATATTCGAAGGAAAATGGGGTGCCTCGAAAAGCCGTTGTGAAGAGACATCGCTCTATATCTAGCATTATACATACCTGCAGACGAAAAGAATCAGCGGCAGCTCGGCCGACATCGTCTCTGTGCAAGAAAGAGACGCGCGCAAGGGTTAGTTTGAATGACTGTTAAGACTTGCAAGAAGATTCCAATCAAACAACCTTTCGAGTGCGGCCGGGGCCTCTCGATGACTTTTACTTCTACTCCACTCACCGATACTGGCGGGAGATCATAATGTCTCCCTTTTGGTTAAGCACCATAATCATGGAAATCATGATGAAGAGGTTGTAAGCAAGCTCTTATGGAACAAACACTACAAGGCAAGCAGTCTCTTGCGACAATGGCAACGGTCTTTGTCGTGCTCTCGCTCTCCCCAGCGTGGACAATCGACGGATCCGTCCATCCTCGAAAAACGACTTGACTTGCCACGATTTCGTTTAAACGAATTTGAGTGCCGTACGACATTCGGGTCTTTGCTCTCTCATGATTATGATCGATCATCAATATCAATGCGATGAGGCTACCGGTAGCGCTAGCTAGGCTTTCTCGCTCACCATTGGTCAACCCCGGACCCCGGCTACGAATGCCAATCGGCCACACTGTCATACTTTACGACAGCCTAACTTCCCATCTTCCACGATCAAGTATGGGATGACATAGAATTGGATTGAATGGTATGAAACGAGATTAGTATCGTAATTTGCTCCAACGTTTTTGAATCATCATCGGTTGCTATGACAGGTACTACTAGCTAGCTATTAGAGAGTCTCTTATAGAATATACCAATACGCTCAGTCCATATCCAAGTTCATATGACGACGCTTTGTACCACCATGAAGAATTCGTTTCTCTTCCTTTCGCTTTTTACGGCGCTTCTTTTCTCCTTCTTGCTTTTGGATGCGGCGTTTGGCAGCATTCTCGGGGTCCACAATCGCTTGCGTCTTTACTTCGAGCTTGCGGCGATCCTTCTTGTCGCGAGCTCGCGTCTTGACCGCCGCATAGGCTTGCAAGAAAGTATCTTGCGAATCGCAGTGTTCCTCCAACAAGTGCAACACATCCTTGGCTAGCTGTGCTTCCTCCGAAACCGTGTCTTCTTCGGGTCGTCGCTTTTGCAACAAGGCTGGCACTTCCAGCTCGTTGCGCGTCTCGACTTCGGATCGGTGCAATGGTTCGATCACGAGTTCAAGATGCTGGGCGCAAATATCACTTGCCAGTGTAGCAAAGGTGGCAAAGCACTTGTAGACAGCTTGGCGACGTTGCGTGCCTCGGGGGCGCGCAATATTCGACAATCGCGTCATGATCCACAGCACGGGATCCCGCTTTCGTTCGGCCGCTTCATCGTCGTTCGAATAACACAACTGGGGATGGGCACTAGCCGCTTCCAAAACCCAAGTCAATGACTTGATGGCAAAGGCCGTGAGATCGTTATTTTGCTCGCTCTCATCCGAATTGATCTGGTAACACAAGTTGCGAGCAATTTGAAAGAGAGACCCGGGTACGGCGAGCAAAAAGGATTGCGATTTCTTGGAGCACACAGTCTTACTATCCTTAGACGACAAATACTTTGATACAATTCGAGAAGACGCTAGTCTAACCCAAGGATGATCGTTCTTGAGACACAGTATAATCAGTGGCCAGATGTCAGTCTGACGTTCAAACAAGTCATTGAACGGGAGAGATAGCTTTTCGAGGCAAATGAGCGCAAAATAGGCGGCCTCCCACTCGTCTTGTTGGCTTTCCTTGAGGATTTGCTCGAGTCGTTTCAATAGACGAGTCGCCGTGTCTCCTCGTTTGAGGAAGTCGACGCGCGATTCGACAAAGATGCCGTACAGCTGAATCGACGTTCTGCGCAACGCTCCTTCTCCCTTGGACCAACGCTCCGTGTAGTCATACAAAGATTGTAACACGTCTGTTTCCAATCGCTCCATGAGCTTGGAGAGACACTTGGCAATCGCCTCGCGGCATTCCTTGGAGTCATCGTTGGCAAGTTGTAACGTGAGCGGTAAAAAGAAAAGCTGACAATGCTGCTGGAGAACCGGCAGCGGCAACTTTTGGATCATGGTCGTCAGCAAACTAATGGCCGACAGACGACCCTCGTTGTACTCATACTTAATATTGAGTACAGCTTGCTTCATATGCTGTTCGAGCCGCTCTTCGCTCATGGGATAGTTCAAGAGGTAGTTCACAAAGATAGACTCACTTTGCTGTAAATGTAGAGGACAGGAGAGAAAACGAGTTAGAAAAGGCATTTAAAAGACAGGGCAGCGTTCGCATGCACGTTCGACTTACTTGGCGTAGCGAGAGGCGCGGGCTTCGGACCGACTGACTAAGAATAGTCTCGATAAGATCGTAAAACTCGGGGGACATGAATCGACGATAAACAAGGGCTTTGATAAGACCAACCGCGGGGTTGTGGTGGTCAGAGTCCGTCAAAGACCCTTGCAAAAAGGATATCAATATTTGCATCTGTTCAGCATCCAATGGCATCACGTTGCCTTCGGCAATTACATCTTCGCCAGCGGCTCTCTCGTGGTCTTGGTTCTGGTTATCAAAGTTGATCAAGAACGTGAGCATCTTGAAACTTGCGTGGAGGAGCTCTTGGTTCATGTTCGACACCGCTCCTGACGAAGCCAGTACATCAAGTGTCTTGGTTGCCAAAGACTTTGAACAGAGCTTGAACGAAGGAAGCTCGGTCCGTAACAGAGATCCCAGGCATCGCAACGCGAGAAGAACCACGTCGGAGTCGCGACAAAGACATGTACAGGTGGTCAGTAGAGGGACGAAAGGATCGAGCATGGTCGCCATTTTCTCGCTGTCTCTTTGTAGCACCTTTTTTAGTGATGAGTGCAATAACTGCAAGCCAAAAACCACTGCGCTGACATTAGCAGGGTCGTTCACGCCAGATTTTGTGCTCACTTTGGGAGAATCGTAACGTCCACTTCCCGTCAATTTGGGTGCACTGGCTCCGTCCTTTGTAATCTTTCTTTCCCTTTCTGCCTTCTTTCTAGCTGCGTGTGCCGCTTTGCTTGTCTTCACCGACTTCAGGGTAGACGGGCGCCATTCGGTAACGCTTCCAACAACTCCCTCCTTCGTGTCATCGCCATTTTCACCCGCTGCTGCCTTGACTCCACCGCTGACACTGATTGGATCCAAGGGATCATCGTCATCACTATCGTCGACGTCGACCGTCTTGTCCATAATGGACTCCATTTCTTGCTTGCTTACGAAAGGCTCGACGGTGGTATAGACAAAGGGGAACACTTCGTCCGCATTTACACTTGGGTTGCGAGCCAGTCCGGAGACCACACGAGATAGACATTCTTTGATCCGTCTTATCGTCCTTGCCTGGGTACCAGGAGACCGAAGCCGCTCCAGAAGAGGAGCCACGATAGCGTGAATAGCGGACACGCTAGACTTTTTGTTGCCTGTACTTCCGAGGGATGACGGGTTGAACAGTATCATACTTGAAAGCACTTCAATTGAATGAGCGCTCTTAGATCCACTCGCCTCCTTTACGTAGCGAACGGCATTCTCTGCGTCCTTTCGTTCCTGGGCCAAGCCGAATAGATCCTGTTGGATGAGATCCATTAGCGCAGGGACAGTATCATTGAAAGGAGGCGAGGCGACTCTTTCTGCTTGCCCGGAAGACGCGATTGGGGGCTTGTACACTTCGGACAGCTGTATAAGTATACTGTGGATGGCAGCAGACCGAACGTGTAGCTGGTACCCCTCCGTCAGAGTAAGTGCGAGCACCCGCACGATATCCGGGAGGAACATAATATCAAGCTCCACTGTCATCCTTGCCAGAGTCGTTCGGGCCATATCTCGGGCATCCGAATCTCTGTTCTTGAGGCCGTCGCAGATGACAGTCAGCAATCGTGGTAGTCGTGACACAAACACTTCCTGCGGGAGTTTCTTGAAGAGCTTGAGCAAGGCCATGATTACTGAAGGCCGCAACATCTTCACCTTGGTACCGTTTTTGTCAGTCTTCTCCTTGACCAGCAAACTCTCGACCTTGGGGACGAGTCGGTTCTCTAAGGCACGCCAGACAGCGTTATTATTTCCACTGACTGCAGTGTCACTGTCGGCACTTGAAACCGTAATCTCAAAATGAAAGCCGTCAATAAGCGCACACACAAGTCCGATCAGATATCTCTCTTGGCTGGGGTGACGCTCAAACTGCGTCAGTGTGGTCCATAGGATATTGTTGTATTTGCTCCAAGGAAGGAGTCGTGAAATCGCGCCGACTGTTGCGATCGCTTCGAGAGCAAAAGGTTCATCGAGCTTCGTTTGGCTTTCGTACACAGGATGCAAGGCCAGAGGAAGGAAGACATTCGATAGCGAATGCTGGCTAAAAGAAACGGCGGTGCCGTTCTCTGGTTCGCCAACGAGCTGCGCCCGAAGGCGGCGAAGGGCTCTCACCCTTCGATGAAGTTGAACATGGGTAATGCTCAGAAAGAAATCCAGGTCAGGCTCGTCGTCACGGATCAGACAAGCAAGGTCGCCATAAAGATGCGGCGACTCGGAATCCTTGCCCCAGCGGGCAACCTCGCCAAGGATAAGAATATAGTATCTCCTCACCGAGGCATCTCGCGTCTTCAAGCCAGCTCTTGTCATCGGAACAAGACACCCTTCCATTAATCGCTTCCACCTCTCTTGCGCAGGACTGATCGCGTCGTCTGGTGATTTCTCTGTTCCGAGACCAAGCTCGCGTGATGCCAGAGCAATAAGTTCTTTCAGTCCCTTGAAGGAACCACGCGAGATTAATCCGTCTTCGTCGAACAGAAATTGAAAGAGAGTGTATATCAAGGGTAGTAAGACCGCAGGATCACTCTGACCCTTGTGATGACTCAGGCTGAGCCAGTGCTGGTCAGTCTTGAGGTCGCACAATCCGCTTAAAGCTGGAACCACGGCATCGTAATCCATCTCATCAACACGCTTGGTGTGTACAGCAGATAACTTGACGAGGGCTTCCGAAGCCCGTCTCGACGCAGGAAAGCCAGCAATCGCGAGCTTCTTGAATACAGAGGCCAACGAAGACCGGACTTCTTTGGCAACAATACCTGGTTTCGCTTTCCATGGGCCCAAAAGAATCGAAAGCTTTGAGTGGTACGAGACAAGCGTTTCTGCAGGCAGTCTGTTTATCATAGCGTTCAGAACACCTAGAATGTTGAGTCGGTCCGTATCGGTGCACTTTCCGAGCTCCAGGAAAGGGATGAGCAGGGAGCACAAACTTTCCATTACTTCAACTTCAACAGTTGGGTCTCCTTCGACCAAAGTGCTCACTCGGCAGAGAATGTCGAGCTCGCGACGCCATGAAGTCGAAGCCGTTGGATTTTTCTTCCATGATCTGGTAGGACGAGTATCCACCAACGCTGTGGAGTCAAGACGAATTTTGAGTTGACCCAGAAGCAACCCGAGATGACGGCGGATGAGTTCGCTTCCGGAGCTGAGCTGGGATTCGACGGCTAAGCCAATGGTAGAAGCAGGTCCTTCTATTTCCAGTAGATTATCGACAAAGGTTAAGGAAGCATTGATAACTGCAGTTCTGCTAGTGTCTGAAATGCACATCAATACGGCTCGGACAGCGTTGTCATTTTGCTCCAGTATCGGTACAAGCTTGGGAGTACCAGAAAGCGTTTCGAGTAACAACAACAGTGCCGGCGACTTGTCAGACTTGACTACCATTTCAGGAAGTAGATCGAGCGAAGGTCCGACGGCATCCCACACTCGGGGCGTGTATTGACAGAAGTCGAAGACCGTGGAGAATTGAGCCAAGAGTTCCGACATGCGTCGATAGCAAAGCGTCCTAACTGATCCCTTGCGGGCTCCGTCTGGGTCCTCGGCATCACTCTCTTCGTCCTCTGGGGAGTCGTCCTTGGTCAGTGTTACGCCTTCTTCCTTTACGCCATAAAACTTGCCAAGGGCGAGTACAATCGACATGAACGATGGAACGAATGGCAATATTCGATAGCCGAGTTGGGAAACAACTGCTTCAAGCATGTTTAGGAAACCCTGGTGCACCTGAATCGGAAGGCGACCGCAGTCGTCCGGCGACACCGTCGCAAATATCTTATGTAGCTCATCACGATCGCTCGGCTCATGCAGTTCGAGAGGTTTCAAAGCTACCACTGAAGGCAAGTAGGTTCTTACCATCAGATAAATGAAGTGATAAAGATCACCGTCACTTTCGCAGAGGCTCGCCAGAAAAGAAAGAACAGCCATCCTTCGTGCCGCCGGTGAATCCTTGGAAGATTTGGCACCACCAGATGCGCGTGCAGAAAGTCTTCCAAACAAGATGCGAGACATTAAAGAAGTGATACGAGCTCGATGCTCTGGGATAATCACTCCGCTTTCCAAAAGGGTACTGAATTGCAGCATTGCATCGCGAAGTTTTCCTTTTGCAAAGAACTTTTTCAGAGGGTCAGCGTATGGAACAAGATACTCAGGCTTGTATCGGAGAAGGCAGGAGAAAGCCAACTGGGCAATCACTGGCTCCTGATGCCCAACGAGTGAAATGAAAATCGACAGCAAAATTTGGTGCTTGAATAGCTGACTCGGCCCGTTCACTGAGGCGAATGCCTTCAAGATGGACGTGAGTCGTCGCTGCACGGTTCCTCGACTGATATCTGAGTTCAAATGCATTCTGAAACAGGAATAGAAACGAGGAATTAGATAATGCGAGCACGTTTAGAAGTGGACATTTTCACTCGGCATCGAATACTTACTCTTCTTCGTCAACGGGGAAATCCTCCTCTAAACGTAGTTCTCTCGCATCTGGGTCGTTCGGGTGAGTCGCGTAATACTGAGAAACCATGAATCGTAAAAATATCGGAACCATGACTCGAGAGTGCCTCATCAAAAGCTGAGGGGCTCCTTCGATTACGCTCCAAACCGATTCAAGTACCGTTGCCTCGTCTGCAGATGCGTGGCGAGAGATCCGGCCTTGTTCCTTAGCGGTCGCAACAGCACCCTGGAACAATGAAGTGTCCTTACCAGCTGAAGTCTCCCATGATACGCATGCACGAAGATAACCGATTGGTTCAAAAGCAACTTGAGCACTGCTATCAAGTTGCGTCGTCGTTTTTGTGGCCCCGTAGGAGAGCTGCATAAGCTCAGCAATTTTGCCTTGTACCGGAGGCCAGACACTATCTTCGTGACCTTTGGTGAGAGCGACAAGTGATTTCACTGCACCAGCCCACACTGGTGAGAACTTGACGTTGAGTAATCCAAGCATGTGGGAGGAAGCAGCTTCGGCATAGACGACTGGCAGTCTTCCAGTTCTTCCAAATACCTCAACTCGCGACACTAATGAGAGTAAATAGCGCTCTTTTGAAAAGCTGATCGGCGTAGACTCGATACCCAGGAGTATTTGAATGATACCGCAAGGACCAGATGGGCCTACACTTTTCGCAGCAGGGCCCTGCCCTTGGCCAGGACTGGAATCTTGTTCTTCGTCCAAGTCACCAGTCAGATCAAGATCCGCAAAATCGGTCACAAAAGGGCGAATGGGATAATGAGAGAGGATACGGAGAGAATGAAGTCGGTGAAAGTGGTATCGTTCTCGAAGATTCGGTATGAGAGCCTCAAATACTGCATCTGCGTCGTCATTTAGTAGCAGCTCCACTTGCTGCAACGCCTCAATAAACGAAGCAACACTCTTCACCGCCCACAACGAGCCTGCATTCGACAGCACGTGCTTCTCAGCGACGGGTCTGGCTTTTGCCAACGCACTCTTGACGACGGATGCATCTTTCAACCTATCAAACGAAGCGAGCGACATCAAGGCAAAGGATTCGAGAACTAAGGAGAAGACCACACTGGAAGTAACTGCATCGTTGTTGACTCCAGAAGTGTTCGCACCCCCAAGAGATCCAAGAAGACGTAAAAGCCATTTCGACACCTCTTTGAACAGAGAGGTGAAACTCTTGTCTTCCGTTCTTTCGCCTGGAGCCAAGGCCAGAAAAGGAGCACATTTCGCAGCAACTGCTAGTCGAGACAACTCGGCTTCAGTCGATTGAATCGGATCGAAATTTATAAGGCAGACCCGAAGAAGACTCTCTCGCTCGCCAGCAGAAAGTTGGCAACACCCGGCATTTGAAAGAAAGAACACAGCATCGCCGTCGTCATCGTCGTCCTCTAGTGGGTCTGGCTCCAATCCCAACGCCTTTGTACGCCTAGACGAGACTGCATGCACCAAAGTCAAAGCCATATCAGGATGGTCGTCAGCAATTCTTGCTGCGGTCGCGAGAACAGCCAGCCCGACATTGCTCATTGCGGTCTCGATCGGCAAGTACGGATACAGATCCTGGATTAAAATAAAAACTGGAGCCCGAATAGACCCCTCCTCTTTAGCATCTGGCTCAATAGACACATTTGCTGTCTCAAGTACACCACGGATAAGAGAGCCCATGCGGGAAGCAAAACGACCGTTCTCAGGTACTGCTTTCCATACGGAGCAGAGCAGAGTCACAGTGGTAGCTTGCGTCCTGGAGGAAAGCTTCTGGAATCGATCAGTGTCTAAGAGCAATTCAAACAAGCCAGATAACTCTGCGATGGAGGAATTTCTGTTAAGCAAAAGTGCACCGTTCCGATACGCAACCATCTCGTCCACAAGCTCAAGAGCGCAAGCCAAGGGCAAATCATGCTCTGACGTTTCAGCACCCTTTTCCGGAGAAGCCACGAAGCGTTGCACCATTTCAACGATGTCAATCAAGACTGCACCGCCATTCGCAGTATCGAGGTGACCACGTAACTGATACAGAAACTTGGAAGCGACGGAATGCACGAGACTCTGGCCATGCGGCGAAAAATCGCTCTTGCCAACGCAATCCAGCACACACTTGACTACCAAGCTTCCCTTGGAATGAAGTCTCCCAGCAATACCGCGAGATACTTCAAAACAAAGCCGAGCAATTCCATCCACGGCATCTGCCTGCATTCGCTGGGCACTCGGGGACGTCGGCGCTTGCTTGGACGAAACGGCCAAGGCACGAAGCACTCGGCGCAAGTGACGCTTCTTGGCTGAATCGGTTGGCAGCTTGCGAATCATGGGTGCAAAGGTTTCAGCAGCCAATCGACGAACTAAATCACGGCGATGCACCAGCGTCACGCCGTAATACTTGCGCATGGGTTCCAAACAGGGTTCCTGTCCGGCCTTGTCTGTTTCTTTCAAGAGTACATCCGAGTCGTAACGAAAGATATGCGAAAGCGTCCGAAAGGCCAGTTCGACAATGGCAACATCCAAGGGTATAGGTTGTTTTCCAGTGTCTGGAGGCGGCGGTGGGGGGCTGAGCAAGTCGTTGATAATGCGGGGGGCAATCTTGGTATGCAAAAAGGGATGAATTTCGTGACGCAGATCTCTGGCCAAGACTGCCAAAAGATGCAGAATGTCCGTTGTTGCAAGGTTGGCAATGTAGGTGACGCGATCAGCGCCTTCTTCTACAGCAGGTGAACTCTCCGACGGCGACGCTTCGGGCGACAGCATGTACGACAGCATCACGTCAACAATCTTTGGGGCATGGTGCAAGACCTCGGGCAGACTGCGAACGAAGCCCCAGATTGCGCGATGAAAGTGGCCAAAGATTTCCGAAGCATTCCTGTCTAGAGCAATGTCTAACTCACTCGCAAAGTTGGAACTGCTGGTCTCGGTTTCCGACTCGGATCCCGACGACACCAATTCATGTTCTTTCGCAGACGACGAAGTGGTCGCGACGATGGCCTGTCTCTCATTCTTGTTGTCCCCCGACTGCGACTTCCGCGAGCGCTTCTTGGGTCGCTTCGAATCGTCTCTATCAGGATTATGGACACGCTCTTCTCGGCCAGCCGAAGCTGTCGTTACACCGCCACGACGCTTGTAGCTGCGATAAACGTCGGCACTCGCCCGCTTCGACCTTTGCTTGGACGACGCGAATCGGATTCGGTTTTTGGATCGACTGTCCGTACTAAACGACCTGACATGGGGATCCATCGTTAGAGATCAAAGCTTTCTATAGCAGTGAGGACGTTCCAATACGTTGGACTCGGCTCAGAGGGTATACTCTCGGCACGTTCACCTGCAACAAACTTTGTTCGTTGCCACTGTGTCGGATGAGGGATGAGTGAGAAATCTTTTCAAAAAAGTTGTTGGTTTTGAGAGAAGAGACGGTCGACGCAGGACGGTCATAAACTCGCGCCATTTTCTGTCTATCCCCCAGAGAGTGGCGCGAGGCGAGGAGGAGGATCTGTGACCAGATCGGCTCCAAAACTTCAAGTTCGGTTTGTCTTCCACTTTGTATGGATCCGAAGCATCAATCGTATCGGAGCGCTCAATCACAACTACAAACCGAAATGCAAAGCATCATCATGGCGCCTAGATCCTTCTTGACTACTCTCTTTTTGGCTGCGACGGTCGCTTACAGTCATGCATTTAGTGCATCACTTTTTCAAGAAGTACCAACGCTGCAAAAGACGGCTCCCTCTACCTTGGAGGGCATCGACATTGAACTGCCCAATTTCGACGAACTCTTTGCCCGAATCCAGCAAGTGTCACCCTTGGCTCGCAATGCAATCACTGGATACAGCTTAAACACTGAACGTGGCTTTCGAGGAATTGACGACCAGGGTAAGTAGTTGCTCAACCAAATATGCCCTATCCACTCGACACTCGACACGCTCTCACGGAACAATTTGCTTGTCAACTTCAACTGTTCACAGACCCGCCGTCGTTAAAATGGAAGACACTTTATTCCTCCAAGAAAAAACGAGGCTTACACAAGATTGAAAAGATTGATAATTATCAGGGACAGGCGGCTCCTATTTTACGCTTTCGGTCGACACTGGCTGGTCCGTGTGTCGGCGAATGTTTTGCCAACTTTCTCATGAACTATGACTACCGCAAACGGTGGGACACTCAAATTTCCCAGGTGTACGAGATTTACCCTATACATGATCTCGATTCGGCCAACATTGCCATGGGCTTTGGTCGATACGGCGACTGCTCCAAACTCGGTATCGGCTACTGCCAGACCAAGGGTTTGTCAAGGCTCGTGTCGGCGCGCGAACAACTCACACTCTGCGGTATCCAGGACTTTACGGACGGTTCTTGCACAATTTGGGGCACCGAAATGGCTGAGTGGCACGACCACTTGATGCCTGAAGGGAAACGCCATACTCGCTCCAAGTCGCACTTGTTCTCGACCACGCTCACTCCGACGAGTGACAATTCGTTTGATGTGGAATATGTCCTGCAGTTGGAGATTGGAGGAAAGATTCCAGTGTGGATGACGGTACCAATTGTAATGGATACTGTCAAGACCATGTTCAAGACTGTCGATGCTTACTTTGCGCAAGGAGACGGTGGCGAGCTGGCAATGTACCTAAAGGAGAAGGAAGCACGAGACGAGGACATGGGCGGCCGTCAGAGTATTCTAATGACGCCCTAGCGTGTCGTATGTTGCAATTCGTTGAACACAATAGTCTACCAGGATAACTAACCTACGAGTACTCCCTGAGGTCTATACGGTAGCGGAGTTAGACTTGTCTATCGTACTGTAGTCTTCGCGAGTCGAGTAGTTTCGCTTGCTTCAAGAGCGAGGGAACTTCAAACTTCTGTGAGTCATTTGAATCCCCAACCTTACCGTACAGTACAGGGTTTCTAGCCAATCAAAAACCTTCTTGGTCACACGGAGGCGGACCACGTGGTCCTATCATACGAATGAGTGAGTCGAGTCAGTCGACGTGTTTCCGCCACCTAGTCAATCGTGAACGCTGTCGAGAAAATGTCATCTGCACACAATTTAAATCGGTCGATCACAAATACTGTAGGAAAATCTACACCATGACGACTTCATCCTTCACACTTGGCACTATCTTGATTACCCTAGGCGTGCCATCCATTATTGGTTACAGCCAAACCGTCTTTCCAGAGACCCCGCCATTGCTGCAGCGCGTGGCGAATCCCTTTAAGTCGCAAGGCCTGGATATCGAATTACCCGACATTGATGATGTGTTTGGTCGCATCAGGCAGGTATCACCGCTGGCAAACTCTGTCATCAATCAAGAGAACAACAATAGAGGATTTGCAGGTTTGGAAGAGAATAGAGCAGGAAAGCTAAAGTGGAAACGAGTCGAATCCAACAACCGCGCCACTGTCCACCAGATTGAACGTCTAGACAACTTCCAAGGGCTCTCTGCGCCCATGCTTCGCTTCCGATCAACCATTGAGGGACCGTGCGTCGGAGAGTTCTTCGGAAAGTTTATTCTTGACTTGAAAGAGCGAAAAAAGTGGGATGCTCAAATCAAAGATGTCTACGAGCTTTACCCTCTCGCCGACACTGATTCGGCCAACATCGCCATGGGCTTTGGCCAATACGGCGACTGTTCACAGCTTGGGATTGGCTACTGTCAAACTTTGGCTAGTATGGGTGTCACCACACGCGAGCAAATGTTTCTATACGGACTCCAAGACTTTGTAGACGGTTCATATGTACTTTGGGGTACCGAGATGAACAAAAAGTACGACCACTTGCTCCCTCTGGGCGAACGCCATACACGGGCAACATCGCATCTATTCACCGCCACACTCACTCCAACGAGTGAAGAGTCCTTTGACGTTGAATACTGTCTTCAGCTGGATATTGGAGGCAACATACCGAAGTTTTTAACGACGCCTGTAATGATCGACACTGTCAAGAGTCTGTTCTCGACTGCCAAAAGTGAGTTTGGTGCTGCCGGTGAAGGTGGTGCTCTCGATATTTTCCTCCACGAACAGTCCATGCATGATGGTCTGGCGGATCGCCTCATGCTCTTGGTCTCACCGTAAGCTTTGTACCAAAATATATGATTACTACGATACGATAGAATAATGTAAAATACTATGGTGTTAGACTACGACTACACGAAATAGGTCGGTATACTCTATAGGTATGTAGATATCGTCTGAGGTGCTGAGCCTCCGTTTATCTCTCTCCAATCGGTACGACAGCTGCTATTAGCTAGCAGGACATGATTCATTCTCACTGCAGCGCAGCAACGAAGGCTGATCATGCCGTTTTAATCTTAACCACCTTTTCAACTTTGGCGCCAAAAACTTTTCTGACTCGGCGCCGACTAAAAAACAATAAAAACAAAAGTTCGACGATGGTGCATCTACCGGTGGGCTGTAGACTGCTTTACTGAGCGGAAGGCTTATCGTTGCACATTGGCGGCTCTTTTATTACAACGAGTCTGGATCCTCTTCCTTGTGAATGTCGGGTCATGATGGTGCGGCGATGGCCTGGGAAGAGCGCGTCAATATCGTCCGTCGTCACTTTGAAGCAAAAGGCTATCGCGTTCACTCGGGCCTTCAGTTCGGATGTGAACTTGTTTTGTACGCGGACGACCCTAGTCGAGTTCACTCGGACTTTTGCGTGCATGTTGTCCCTGAAGGTACGTACCGCCAAGTTTATCTGACAAACATGATTGCAATGCGAACCTCCAAACCAAACCAACTATTCCATCGAATCATTAGACGGCAGCCTGGATTGGAGAGTGATGCAAACCTTGGTCCGTTCAATGCCCGACTTACACAAAACGCTCATCGTAGCCCACCCTCAACAACTCGGGCCCGATCAGTATACAATAGACGAGCTTGCCATTGCTACGGAACACGCTCCCTTTCGACACAAAAAGGCCGTCGTTGACGTTGGTGGCCAACGCAAAAAAAAATTGAAGATAAGGAGCAACACCGACAGCCGAGAAATCGATACATCAAATTTTGACTTGAATCCAGACGAAAAGAATGCGTGAGTCTGGGGTCGCGTCGAAAAAGACGAGATTATTAGATTGTGTCATGGTTGTGCCTCTCTTCCCTCTATAGTCTGAAGTGTGGATGGAGCTCTAGAGAGAAGACAAGTAAAGAGGGAGTAAAAGTCGAAGTTGATTGACTAGCCGCTACGTTCTCCAACAAACCTAAAGTAGGCTACGTCTTACGAACTAGCTAGCTACTGTCGTACGCGCTAGACTTAGTTGATAGAGAGGCGAGACCATCTTTCGGAGTCCCGTTGATAGCGAGGTCGAAACACGATCCAGCAAAAATAGTCCGTACCCCGTCCGTTTTGCACACGCAGAGGGAGGGGGGACGAGAGACCATTAATCGCTGCTTTCTTGTGCGTTGATCCCGCTTTATCATGAATCTTCCTCTGTGCCTCTTTATATGCGTCTTATTGGTAGCCTTAGTACCTGAAGGCTATTCATTTTCGATTCTTTCCTCCAATATTGCGCCAAGATCGTCGTCGGCGTCACCACGGCAGAAACCTTACCAAAGGACACAGCTGCAATCGACCGTTTCTCCTGCCTCATCAATGCTCCAAGATGAATATTCGACCCGTCGAAGGTTTTTGACGACCTTGGCATCCGCCTCGTCGTTCTTGTTGCTGGCAAAACCATTACCAGCTCGAGCGCAAGAGGGAGTGACAGATAGGAATGACCTCTTAGCAGCTATCGCCCAATCAGCTCCAGACGACGAAGTGATCGATATCATCCACAGGCTCAAAGATCCGTCCAATGGTAAAGGGGCCACGTATCGAGATCGCCTGGATGGCCAATGGGAGTTGATTTGGAGCTACAAGGCGGAAGCGTTTTCGCCGCTGCTCAAGCTCCCCAAGCCGCTTAAGCCACAATCCTATCAGTACTTGGGTTCGGCAGCCGACCGAGAAGTAGGTACTGGTCGAATCGCTCAAGGTCTAACTGGAGGCATCCTGGGAAGCAACCAGTTCTGGCTGTCGTCGGGAGCCGTACCGTTCGATGCTGATCCATCCGTCTTGGAGATTCAACCGCCTTTTCGGTTTGAATTAGGCGGTCGCTACGGAACAGGCGTACCTAAAAAGATGATCGTTGAAGCGGGAAGCGACGCGGAGTTCCGCAAGGTGAATGCTCGAACGAAGGAAGCCCAAGCAGCAGGAAAGAATCAATATCAACAAATGTATCTGGAAAATGATGGACCAGGCTCTCTTCGAGTTTCGAGTGTGATTGCTGGCGATCCTGTTATTGTGGGCGAGATTTTCGTTCACCGAAAGCTATAAGAAAACCATTTAGAATGCCTAGAGGTTGTTGTCTGGTAGCTTCGCAAGACCTGCAATCGTATGATACCGACCTACTGTACTAGCTTGCTGTATCGAGTGTCGAGATATGGATAGCGGAGGAGATCGAGTCCGGTGTACTTACAGTACAGTACCTGGTACCCGGTACTATATTGTTTGGGCGCGTCTTAGATATAGGGTTACCATTGTCCCGGCATTCATATTCGTTGTGTGACTTTACTTGTGACTCCAAATGATGACCGGTCTCGGAAAAAGCCAAAGCATTCGCAACCATACATGGTGATGATGGCATGCGAGCTTTTCTGTCCCACTCGCATCCTCTCAATACAAGCGTTGGATAGGTTCTGCCGTAGCCAGTCCAATGGGTCATCCTCCTGAAGAGGATCTCGAACACGCCTTGAGTCTCTTGATTGACGAGAATTCGGGCGATGAGCGTAAGGAATGTTTGCTCTATCTGCACCAACGCCTCGAAAAGCTCTTGAACAAACCCGAGAAGAAAGTAAGGAAGATCAATATCACAAAAGAAGCCTTTCAGAACAACGTTGCTTGTCGATCAGGTGGTATTGGGTTCTTGCAAGCGTGTGGCTTTGAACTCGGGGGTGGAGAGCATTTAGTGTTGTCAGAAGAAAATGAAGACAAGTTGCATCTCATGAAGGCGCGTCGGTTTCTACGAACACGAGCTGTGGAGGAAGCAGGCCTTACAGAAGACGAACTCAATACCCCATCTCCTGATAAAGAGATTGTTACTGCGCCATACGCAGACGATGACTTGCTTTTCAAGTTCGAGCCAGCTCCGGCTATTTTCGACGTTAGCATGGTGTCAACTCCTTTTGATATCGTGGATTTCAGTGCATCACCCAAAGCGAAGCCACGAGAAAAGCCACCAGTAAAGCCACCAGTAAAGCCACCAGTAAAGCCACCAGTAAAGCCACCAGTAAAGCCAGCAGAAATAAAGCGTCACAAGAGTCTTTCCGAGGAGGAACGAATCGTCTTGATTGACGCGGAATTTTTCCAGTTTTCCAATGGTATCTTGCGACCGGGCGGTGAATGCCATAAGGAGACTATTGCGCAAGCGTTTTGCAAGGTCATTCATCCGAAATGGAAGCCATGGGCACACGATGCAAGCTATGACGTGTCGGAACACGATGCAGAAGAGGTGATGGCGAGATGGAATGCGAAATATGCGAGGGTTCCTATGAATCCAGACGGATTCTACGTAGGGCTACACATTTATGTGGCTCCTCCTGTAGAGAAGCCAAAACCGATTGTGCTGCACGTTGCAGACGTAGCGCCGATAAAGAAGGGTATCAAGAAGAAAAAGAAGAAAATTATAGTCGAGTCATCATCCGAGGAAGACGACGAGTACGAAGAAGAGGAGGAGGAGGAAGAAGAAGAAGAAGTACCATCAACATCCAAGCGGAAACCAAAGAAGAAGAAAAATCCTATCGTCAAAGGAAAACAATTGGAGTCTGGATCGAATCATGAGGGCAAGCCGAAGAGGAAAGTTGTCAAGAAGAAGAAAAGTCTCGACGGAAGTGGAGAGCAAATAGAGTCTGGATCGGATCATGAGGTAGCACCAGTGAAGAAGGGTATAAAGAAGAAAAAGAAGAAGGAAATTACAGTCGAGTCATCATCAAACGAGGAAGACGATGGGTACGAAGAAGAGGAGGAAGAAGAAACACCATCAACATCCAAGCTGAAACCAAAGAAGAAGAAAAGTCCTATCATCAAGGGAAAACAATTGGACTCTGGAGCGAATCATGAGGGCAAGCCGAAGAAAAAACCAGACAAGAAGAAAAGTTTCGCCAGTGAAAGTGATGAAGACCAGCCTACAAGACGACGAGTCCTCAAGAAGAAAACTGGCGTTGGACCTGCACCAGACGGTGAACGCAAGCTGAAGAAGAAAGTCCCTGGAGCAAACGATGAGATCAAGCCACGGAAGAAAAAGGTCCAAAAGGACCCATAGAAACCGAAAGAGATTGAATGGCATGCCTCTGATCTTGAAAATTATCTACAATGTAGAGCTCTAGCGCTTATGTTAGAGAGATATGGAATGTCTATAGAGGTAGAGTACCGGTAGCTCTACTACAGTAGCTAGAGATCTCTCTTCTTCCAACCTCTAGCTACCGGTACGGATGTACTGTGCAGGGACGATAACAAGGTTGCGAGGAGTCCCGCATGGCGCGAAGTCGAAAAACGAAAGCCATCACACAGTACGGTAGATGATCGCATCGCGTTTTGACCAACCATTTTCGGCACCTCGTTCTTTGCGAGCGACCATAAAAAGATACCTTGCTGCTAGTGGGCTTTGATCCCGATTACCATGAGTCCTCCTCTAAGTCTATTTATCTGTGTCTTATTGGTAGCCTTATTACCTGAAAGTTGTTCGTTTTCGATTCCTTGTTTGTCGTCGGCGTCACAACGGTCACCACAGCAGAAGCCGCGTTACCAAAGGAAACATCTGCTATCCATCGCATCATTTGCCTCATCGACGAGCGAGCTGACCAACCAGCAAGATACAGATGATTCCTGGGATAATTTGACTGCAGACATCACTGACTTTGATCCCTCGATCCAAACCACCCAAAACGAAGCCCCCGAAGTGGACGAGAGTGCAGACGATTCGTCCGACTATGACGTATCCGTCTGGGAGTTTGTCGATATGATGTGCGACTCTCCTGTTGGAGCCATGGAGGACGAAGAAATCGGTGTTCTTCGTACCATTATGGGGGAGATTTCCCACACACTTGACCAAGATGACGACACGGATGGTGTCACAGCGGCACGAGCGATCGAACGTCTCTTTTACCGAATGATCGCCGAATGGCAAGCCGCTGCCAAGAGCAAGCAAAAAGAGCGTGCAGAAATGCTAGAGCCTAACAGTCACGACTTTTTGCTGATCATGCAAGCTTGGGAGAATACCGTCACGACAGACGAGCACGGCAAGAATAATAACAAGGCCTTGGCCCAAGCGGTGCAACACGTGAATACGCTCTATTCCGACCAAAAAGACATGGCTCGCCGTGGCCCTCCTTCAATCCAACTGACCAATGAGATTGGCGGTTTGGTATTGCGTCTTGTATCTTCCTCTCGTGACCGGGGGCTGGATCGCAAAGTTTGGTCAACCTTTGAAGACCTGAAAGCGAATCCTGCCGTCCATGTTGACGCTGGAATGTACGCTTCGGTCATTCTATCGCTGGCCAAGAGTCGGGATCGAAGGGCGGCTGATCGAGCCGAATCCATGCTACGGGAAGCCGCCGAGAAATTCCCTCCAGCAGTGGATGAGAATGGCAAGTCGGTCGGTATTTCAATCGAAAGTTTCAATGTCGTATTGACAGCATGGGCGAAAAGTAGCCAGGAAGACGGCCCGGACCGAGCTGAAAAGCTGATTGTCTTTATGGATCAATTGGATGCCGACCACGGTGAACTCGGTATCGTCAAACCCAACGTGTCGAGCTTTACATCATTGATTGACGCGTACGCACAAACGAACGACTGGGAGAGCGTCGGTCAGGCGGAACGGATTCTGAATCGCTTGCTAGATCTGTTTCTCGAAGACGAGGAAGGCGCAGGTTTCGAGCCAAACATTGCTAGCTGGACCATTGTCATTAGTGCATGGGGAAGGCAGGCTAGAGACAAGCGCAAGGCTGCGGCTGGACGAGCCGGCAGATTGCTGAAACGAATGGAAAGCCTTTACGAGGAAGGTCGTATTACCTTTGCTCCAGATGCAATCGCGTACGTGACAGTCATGAACGCCTTTGCCTTTTCCAAGACACCCGACGGTCCAGTGCGGGCGGAGGAGATTCTCAATGAGCTGCACGAAAAATATCTGGATGGGGACAATAGCATGAAGCCAACGGCCAAGTCCATACAGGTAGTTATTGATTCGTGGGCAAAGAGCGAAAATCCTGGCGCCATGGAACAGGCGGAACTGGCTTTGGATCGCTATGAAGATATGCTGGAAGAAGACTCCAGTGCGGAAGAGACAGATGGAGTCTCGGAACATCTCAAGTATATTTACCGTACTATGCTGTTTGGTTGGGCCAGGAGCAGCGAACCAGTTCGGGCACAGCAATACCTACTCGGCATGATGGAGCGTAAAATGGATCCCGACTCTTTCTGTTTCGATAAGATTATCGAGGCCAACACTGCCATGGGTGACGATGGTTCCATGACACGCACCTACGAACTCTTTGAACTAATGGAAAAGAGCCGACAGAAAGGGGACTTTAAACCCAACGAACGCGTCTACACATCCTTCATTCGCGCCATGACCCGTGCCCGTGTGGCCAACCTGGCCCACAAGGCATCCATGATTCTGAAACGAATGCAAAGCCTGTACGAGGAAGGCAACAGGGCTATCAAACCAACTGTCTTTACGTATAACGCAGTGCTCAACGCTTGTGCCGAAAGTTCTTCGTCGGAAAACTCCAATCCGCTCGAGGCCTTCAAGGTGGCAATCAAGGTCTTTAATGATTTGCGCAACTGTGCGGGTGAGCAGCCGGATCACGTGTCGTTTGGCAACATGCTCCGATGCGCTAATCTGTTACCGGTGGGCGACCAAAAGGATGCTCTTATCAAAACCACGTTTGAATTGTGCCGCGATCAAGGCCTTGTGAACTCGTACATTCTTCGGGACTTGCAGTTTGCCGCTTCGGAAGACGTGTGGCGACCCTTGATTGATTGCACAGAGGGCGCAGCCGACATTGAGCTGCTTCCACCGCAGTGGAGTCGAAACCTACAGAGACGCAAGTAATTACCACAAATAGGATGCTACAATATACAATAGAGCGTTTGATGCTTGGGAGGAATCTCTTGCTTTATAGTGTTGTGTTTAAAATTGGAATGCCGTTGTCCTCCTTGATTTCGTTGTATGTAAGCAAAAGCACCAGCAGCTCAGGGACAAACGCGTCCGCACGCATGCCATTATTTATACTAGTTGGAGAGATGAGCTGGTACGTTCGTTGCTGTCACGTGTCACTTCAGTAAGTTCTCACGCTTTGGGCGCTGTATTCATCAGCTGCGTGACGGCAAAGGCTCCCATTTGAAATATACTCTTGCCAACACTGGCAACTCCACTGCCGACGGCACTGACGGCCGCACGCTGCATGGCTTTGGCTGGATCCGCCAAGACTTGGTGGCGATCGTAACGCTTTCGCTGCTTGTTGTCGCTCAGAATCTCGTAGGACAGCTTGATGCGTTCCCAGTGATCGCGAACGTCGTCCAAGTTATTGCAAGAGCCAGGAAGAATATCGCGATGTCTCATACCGTCTGGATGATATCTACGGCTCATGTCGCGATAGGACTGCTTGATTTCTTGACGAGTTGCTGTTCGCTTGATTTTGAGGACCTTGTAGGGATCCAAGACTTCGCCAGTGGCTGTCTTGAACTCTTCCAAGAGAAAGCTGGGCGTTTCGTCGTTGTCCTTTCGGGCGTGCAAGGGGGCAGAAGCAGTGCTGCTACTACTCGTCACCGAACGACCTACAAAGGTGCTACTACGAATTACAAAGGCAAGATCTGGCACGGCCATCGCGACTAGGATCAGCGCTACTACAAGGCGCGATCTCATCATGGTCATGTGCAGTCTGAAGTGTTGAAGTGATGAAGCTTTTGTGAGTGATTGACGATGAATGAGAATTCGCTCGCAATGACTTACTTTTTGAAAACGACCGTTATTCGCCGTGATGGTGATGTCATCATTGCGTGGCCGCGCGTCGGGAAAATCACCATTACCTGAAAGGCACGTAGATGATTTTCAATAAATATTAAAGAAATACTACGAACACCGGGTTCGGATTTGTTCCCGGCGACAACATAAGTACATAACAATCGATCATCGACGATGGCAAACCTGCGATCTTGGGTCTTCGCCAACGCTCTCACACATCACCAGCACTACCACTATTACAACCGCTTCAAATATGGTTGTCGAAGAAGAAGTCCAAGCTTAGCAGCTCGATTCCCTTGATGGACTAAAGTACCAACGACGAGACAGATGACGTACCGGTACTGGTACCGGTTGGATCGTCGTCGTCATCCAAAAGAAGTCCAAAAGCCGATGCGTCAATACCGCGGGACTGTTTCAACACAAACGTCATCGGTGTTCATTTCAGTTTTCGACGACCGACGACGATGATGTGCGTCCTGTCGAATGATGTGGAAGCTTTCGTTGTTGAGCATTCCGTCGTAGCATTCTGTCGTAGGCGTACTGTTCCTTACAGCTTGTCGTACAGGTATCGTATCATACAGCTACGGCTATTCGAAAGTCCACCATGCGAATCTACCGTTTGGTTGCCCTGACGACCGGCACATGCCTCATGGCGATAACATCGGTCCCAGTTTGTCGTTCCTTTTCGTCAGTGCGCACCATCAATCCTTGTGCGACGGCGTCCTGCCGGGGTCGCTTTAGAGCACTACATCAATCACCTTCTGCGACAGAACAGGAGGAATCGGTCACTACCACTACACAAGATCCAACGATCGACGCCCCAGCCTCGCTGGTTTTCTACGACGACCCAGATGGAGTTGTATGCGCTCGAGGTGTCTGTGTTTTGGCAGATTTTGACGATGGGGAACTATATGGAGAGCCCATGTCCATTAAAGAAAAATTCCTGAATACTTACCTTGGCCCACGAGTCCTTCTCGCCGGAGCTTCCGTCCTATACGGCAGCAATTTTGCGCTCGGCACTATTATGAACGAAGCCATGCCCCCGTCCGCCGCCACAGCAGCCCGTATGGTCATGGCAGCTCTCGCGCTCTCACCATTCTTACCCAAACTAAATCCTGCGTTTTCGGCAAGCGCTGCGCTTTGTGGATGCTTCACTGCGCTGGGATACATCTCGCAATCACTGTCCCTCATCAGCACGTCTCCCACCACTGTATCGTTCATTGGTGCTGCGGTTGTTCTTGTTTGCCCCGTCCTTGAATTCGTGGTAGACAAGAAACCTTTAGGATTGAAGGATGCGCCACAGACGTGGCTCGCTGCTTCTCTCTGCTTATTGGGCGTGGGTATACTAGAACTGTTTGATCCGGTCACGGGGTTGTTTGGTGTTGAAGCTGTTGGATTTGGTGACTTTCTCGCGTTACTTCAGGCCATTGGCTTTGGTACGAGTTTCTTCCTTACAGAACGAATGATGCGAGAATCCCCAGACCAGGCCCTTCCCATTACTGCAGTACAGGTGTCCATGTCGGCTTTGCTCTGCGGGGTATGGTGCGTTCTCGACGGATGGATGGGAAGCGATTCGTCGTCAATGTATGCCCTCCCAAATATGTTCTTTGAGCCCACGCTTATCAACGCTGCATGGGTGGTGGCTTGGACTGGCTTAATTACCACCGCCATGAATCGCGTCATTGAGACAACAGCTTTGGGTAAAGTGTCCTCTGCGGAAGCATCTGTGATTCTTGCCACAGAACCACTGTTTGCTGCAGTCTTCTCGGCTTGGCTCTTGACTGAAAGCTTTGGCTTGAATGACTACGTTGGAGGCATTTTGATTGTAGCAGCGTGCTTTGCAAGCGCTCTCAAGCCTGCGCAGTTTGACCGTTTCTTTGACAAGGAATAACCCAACACGTATCTAGGTACTTTGGATTGGGTGCGCTTTACGTTCCACGTTCTTGAATGGTAATTATAGAAATCTATTCCAACTACTCTCTCGATGCGCTACTAGAGCTACAGCTACATACATATAGTATCCACGTTTCATTCCTCTCCAGATCCAAAGATTGCATCCACGTTGCTCGTCAGAAGCAGCCAAGACAGCGAAGCATCCCAGCTCACCGAACCCAATGCTCGCCCCACCAACTGGGGACGCACCTCGTCGCTCGCCTTTTGTAATGCCTGGGCGTACGGTATATACTTTTTTACCCAAAAAATTGGATACACTTGATACTTTAGCACTTCCCGGTCCCAATCGTGACCGTCAAGTTCCAGGGTGCGCAATACGTCGTTGACTTTGAGCATCTCGACGAGAGCTCTCGTGCGACCAATCTCGGATATTTTATTCTCCACAGCATCGATATGGTTGTCATGCCAGGTCAGACGTAGGTCCAAAACTTGGAGAGTCGGGTGTCTCGCGAGGCTCAGGCAAAGTAGTTTCAAGTTGTCGTCGCTGATGCATCTCCGCTTCAAGTTCAGATATTCGAGGCCTTGGTTCTCCGCGAGAGCTTGACAGAGACTGTGTGTATTTTCTTCATCACCTCTCGTCGCACGTTCGTTTGCATCAGCCTGAACCTTCCAATTGAGGTTCTTGAGGCTGCTATTTCCGCGTAGAGTATTGATGAGTCGCACACGAAAGGTGGGCGGGACAATGCTCAGATCCAAGCTGGTTGGTCCTGTATTGTGGCAAAGCACCTCACAGAGAGCTTCTACTCCAGCACGGCTGACTGTCTGACACCGGTGCAATTCAATCTGAAGACCCTTCCAGCTGAGAGTCCCGAGTGCAAGAAAAGTAGTATTCTCCAAGAAAAAGTCACGAAAGACAAGGCATTCGAGTTGACTGCTCCCGTTCACGAAATCCATCAAGACGGCTCCTGGGACACAAAAGGCACGATGTCCACCGAAAAGACCACCCGCTAGCTCCAGTTTGGTAAAGTTTCCTGTCGCTAGCAGCCGAAACAGAACACCCATAGCCGCTGGAACGTCTGTCCATACGAACACATCGCGAGACACGCGGAGCGTGAACACCTGACCATCCTCATCTGACGCTCTGACTTTTAGAAGACAATCGTGATTCTCAAGATTCTCAAAAGTGTAGCAAGAAACGTCAAATAACAAGCCTTGCGAGACCCAGAGAAAGTCCTTGCCTCGTGCATATTCAGTCAAGTCTTTCCAAGTGCTGCCGTCCAAGCTTGCCCCAGTTGTCAGTAGAGCTCGTTCCACCAAATTACCCCCGCGAACGCGACATACTGTTTCAAACAAGTTCTCCATCGTCAGTAACTCAGTCGCCAGTTCACAGTTGTATCGTACAATCATATGTGGCTATGCTTTGCCGCGGATCTGAGGCTGCGTTTGGTTGATGGATCCGATCCAGGCAAGATCCAAGGTCAACACGACGTAAGCAATACGGTAAGGCCATTGTGGAGGTGAAGCGAGAACGCAAAAAATGACACCTACTTAGGTACTCATTGCCCTACACTAAAACATCGGTTTGTTCTACAGTACCTACGGGTTCCTCTGTCTGTACCGGTCTCTGGATCTTGGTTCGTCTATTTGATCCCGTTGATTCAAGAATCGAACCATGGACTCAATGCTGATGCCTTGGAGTCGTCAGTGGAACATAGCGCGCTGTATGACAGTAGTCTAGAGACGTATGGTGAAATTTCTTTTATAGTAACAAGTGTCTCCAGATACAAGAGCGTGTGTTTATGGCTCAATGCCTTGCTTCTTTAGTTCGACAGCAAGCTCTTGCAACAATCTTAGAACCAAGTCCTTACTCAGACCCATGACACTATCCTCGGTGCCGTCTATGCGTTCAATGTACTGCTTGACAAGAGGATGCTCCACCATGAGACCACCGGCGCAGGATAGGACGGGAGCGTCGTCTTTGATTAGAGAATCAATCAAGTTGGCTGGAATGTTGGATGCAAAGTGAATAGTGGCGGTATCAACGCCCGCAACAGTGACGCCCGACGGTTCGTGCCTCAAGACGCATGAGCCGACCGTGCTAGGTGGGTGCCTAGCGTAGCGGGCAACAAAATCGCGAGCCTCCTCGATAGATTCTGGCTTTTCCAAAATGGCACCATTGC
>Ga0307978_1000765_pt1 | contig 25670 bp, 23 predicted proteins | sample OrgLakmetage1056_FD_203151 | JGI IMG/M metagenome (GOLD analysis project Ga0307978, IMG submission 203151) | Saline water microbial communities from Organic Lake, Antarctica - #1056 | ecosystem: Environmental > Aquatic > Non-marine Saline and Alkaline > Saline | place: Antarctica: Organic Lake...
GCGCGGAAGCCGGCGAGGTATTCCGGCGCATAGGGTTCCAGCGCCGCGAGATCCCACGGCTCCAGCGCGTCGGTGAACCCCTTGGGCAGCGATGTCGAGGCCAGCACCAGCACGTCGTCGAAGAACCGCGACACCCGCCCCGACACGCCGCGCCAGCGCACCTCGGGCACGCGGACCGTCTGCCGCTTGCCGTCGCGGATCACGCTGCGGGTGACGTAATGGACCGTGCCGCGTTCGCCGCGATACTGCGATGAGGTGTCGGCGTCGAAGGTCCAGTAGGGCACGTAGATGCCCTGCATGCGGCGGCCCTTGCGCGCATAGGCCTTGAGGCCTGAGGGCGCGAACCACAGACCGCCCAGCCAGTCGCTCATCGCGCGGTGCGCCGCGCCTTCGTCGATAGCGAAGGGCAGCAGCGCGCGCGGCTTGATGTGGCGATGCGTGCCGGTGCCGGTGACCACCGGCGAGGCGCAGAACGGGCATTCGGTGGCGTGGATGTCGCGGCCCAGCTCCACCTGCGCGCCGCAGCTTTCGCACCGCGTGACGCGGGTCTCTTCCATCTCCTGCGCGGGTAGCTGGTCGCGGAGCGCTGCGGCGAAATCCAGTTCCTTGATGCCGCCCTGCCACGGGCCGCCGGTCTCGATCGCAGCGATATCGCCGCAGTGATCGCAGATCAGGTGATGCGCGCCCGGATCATAGCGGTAATCCGCGCCGCACGCCGCGCAGGGAAAGCGGTGCTCGACCGGCGTGGGCGCGGGGGGCGGTGTCGGTGACATCGGCCCGTCAGAGGATGTGATGGATGGCGCGCGGCGTGATGCGTCGCAGCGCGCCATCCATCAGGGCGGTGTGCCGCCAGAGATTGAACACGGCGTGCAGCGCCGCCACGGCGAGCAGCGCCAGCAGAAATGTCCGAGCCTCGGGGCCGGGCAGCGGCAGGGCAAAGGTCTCTGCCACGAGCGCCAAGGCCCCCCAGCCGAGCAGCAGGTAGATCCCGCGATGCAGCCACGGATGCGCCGCGCGCACCGCGCCGTCGAGCTTCGGCCCCGGCCCGTTCATCAGGCCGAAAACCAGCGCCAGCCCACACATCGTCAGCGCCGTGGCGGCATAGGCAAGCGACAGCCACGCGGGCGCCCCGCCACCGCCGAGAACGAACAGAAGCAACAGAAGGTTCAACCAGTGCAGCGTGATGGTGGCGGTTCTTCGCATCGGCTCAGGCCCCCGGCGGCGGGGGCGGCATCACGGTGAAAAGCTGCGCCAGTTCGGTCACGTCCTCGGCGCGCATCCATCCGTCCTGCCCGGCGGTCCAGACAAGCGTGTCGCGGGTCAGGCCGCCTTCGGTCACCATGCGGCCCATGCGCGCCTTGGAATAGGGGCCTTGGGTCTGGCCGTTTTCGGCGATGTGCCAGACATGCTCGACCGGGGGTGGCGGTGGCGCGGCGGGCGGCTGTTCGGGTGCCGGGCGTGCGCCCCATGGTCCTGCATGTGATCCCTGATCGGCCATCTGCTGGGCCATCGCCATGCCCATCCCCATGCCGAGACCGGCCCCGATGCCGCCGCCGCCCGAGGGGTTCTTGGCGGCCGCCGTCATCGCCTCGGCGGTGGAATATTGCGTGAACTTGCCCAGATCACCCGCCAGCCCCATCGAGGTGCGCTTGTCGAGCGCCTGTTCGACGGCCGGCGGCAGCGAGATGTTCTCGATGTAGAACTCGGGGATTTCCAGCCCGTACTCGGCCACCACGGCGGTGATCTCTGTGGCCACCAGCTTGCCCAGATCGCGCGTGTTGGCGGCCATGTCGAGGACCGGGATGCCCGACCCGGCGATGATCCGGCTGAAGGCCTGCACGATGATGTTGCGGATCTGGAAGCTGATCTCGTCCATGGTGAACTCGCCATCCGTGCCGACAATCTCGGACAGGAACCGGGCCGGATCCGAGACGCGCACGGTATAGGTGCCGTAGGCGCGGATGCGGGTCGGCCCGAACTCCGGGTCGCGCAGCATGATCGGGTTCCGGGTGCCCCATTTCAGATCGGTGAACCGGGTGGTGGCGACGAAATAGATCTCGGACTTGAAGGGCGAGCGAAAGCCGTGATCCCAATGCTGGAGCGACGTCATCACCGGCATGTTGTTGGTTTCCAGCATGTAGAGACCGGGGGTGAAGACATCCGCGAGCTGACCCTCATGGACGAACACCGCCGCCTGCCCCTCGCGCACCGTCAGCTTGGCGCCGTACTTGATCTCGTGGCCCTCGCGCTCGAACCGCCAGACCATGGTGTCGCGGCTATCGGCCGTCCAGTGGATCACGTCGATGAACTGGCCGGAGAGGAAATCGAAGATGGGCATTGGGTAAGCTCCTGTGATCGGGGAGGTCAGACCGGCCCGCCGCCGCCGCGTCTGTCGAGCAGGCGGCGGAGGATGGGGCGGGCCTCGTCGGGCATCATGCCGGGGTCAAGGGCGGGGTCGTAGAGCAGCTCCAGCAGGATCTCGTCATGGCGGGTGAGCAGCGCGAACTCGTCATCGTCGTTGAAGATCGAGGGGCGCGCGGCGGGGCTGTCATTGGCCAGCCCCAGCCCCTGGGCCAGCTCCTCGTGCACGCAAGCCTTGCGCATCAGGGGCGGATGCTCGGACCGGATCCAGGCGATGGCCTTGGTGTAGGTGTGCGGGTCGTCCCCGCCGGAAAAGGCGAGCACGAGGCAATGGACGCTCCGCGGCATGAAGCGGATGGTGCCCAGGGTCGCGTTGTCCAGCCCGGGCACGATCCGGCGGATGCGGGCCAGCCCCGGGGCACGGTCATCCTCGCCCATGATCAGGACATGGAAATTGGGATCGCGCGCGCCGGTGCTGATCGGGTGTCGCGTGGCCCGCGCAAGGCGGGCGGCGTAATCGGCCACCATCGCGCGATCGCCGGCGCGCTGGTTCACCGGGACCGACGCCCCGAACGCGACCTCCATGCGGACCGGGCCGGTCCATTTGCGCAAGCCTCCGGACGCGCCCGAGGACGGGCGGTAGCCACCGCCGGGCGCGTATTCATCAAAGAACACGATCCGCTCGAAATTCCGCAGCAGAAGGGTGTCGGTAAAGGGCGTGTCCGGCCCGCCGCCATCGGTCCGCAACAGCCCGCGATCGCGCAGCCCGCGCTCGATCCGGCTGTAATAGCCCGCCACGGCGCGGCTTTCGGGTGAGGTTTCGGGATCTGCGGGCGCGGCCGCCTCCAGGGGGGCGGCATCGGGAGGCGATTCGGGCGCGGGCGCGGGCACCTCGCAGGCCGCGAGACCCGCGAGCGCAAGACCCGCCAACCATGCCCTCTGCCCGCGCCGCATGGCTGGCTCAGCCCCCCCGCGTTGTGCGTCCGGCGGTGTCGCCCGCGCCGGTGCCGCGTGACTTGGCCGAGGCGAGCGTGTCGCGCAGGTCGGATTCCATCTTCTTCAGCTCCTCCTCGGCCTTTGCGCGGCGCGCCTTGCCCTCGTCGGCGATCTGCAGGCTTTCCTGAATCGTGCCGATGAGATCGGCATTGGCCTGTTTCACCGCCTCGATGTCGAACACGCCGCGCTCTATCTCCTGGCGGATCGCCTTGTTGCTGTCGCGCAGGTTCTTGGCATTGGCGGTCAGCAATTCGTTGGTCAGGTCATTGGCACCGCGCACCGCATCGGCGGCCTCGGCCGAGCGCTGGATGGTGACGGCCTGCGCCAGCTGCGTCTCCCACAGGGGCACGGTGTTGACGAGGGTCGAGTTGATCTTGGTCACCAGCGACTTGTCGTTTTCCTGCACCAGCCGGATCGAGGGCAGCGACTGCATCGTCACCTGACGGGTCAGTTTCAGATCGTGCACCCGGCGTTCGAGATCGTCGCGCGCCGCCCTGAGGTCGCGCAATTCCTGCGCCGTCATCACCTGATCGCTTTCGGGTGTGGTCAGGATCTCGGCCTCCTTGGCGGGGATCTCGGTGTCGTCGAGCGCGCGCAGTCGCGCCTCGCCCGCCGCGATGTAAAGCGCCAGCTCGTCATAGAAGGCCAGCGTCTTTTCATAAAGCTTGTCGAGCGATTTTATGTCCTTGAGCAGCGTGTGCTCGTGGCCCAGAAGATCCTCGGTGATGCGGTCGATCTGGCCCTGCACCTCTTCGAACCGGGCGCTGAATTTCGCGATCGGGGCGGCGCGGCCAAGAAGCTTTTCCCACCACGACCGGTCGCGGCGCATGTCCAGTTCGGACACCGAAAACCCGCGGATCGTGGTCACGATACCGCGCAGGCTGTCGCCGGCCGGCCCCACATCCTTGTTGCGCACGCCCTGCAGCATGCTTTGCGAGATTTCCTGCAATTCGGCCTGTGCGGTCGCACCGAAGGACACGATCGACTGGGTGTCGGTCATGTCGATCTCGGCCATGCGGCGGGTGATCGCGGCGCTTTGCGTCGCGTCGGCCTGATCGAGCGAGACGACGGCATTGGCATCCGAAGGGTCGGGCAAGATGGCGCGGCTCACGGATTCGACATCTTTGAGCGCGGCCTCGGCCTTTTGGCGGGTGGAATCTGACATGACATGGTCCTTCTAGACTTGATCCTCGGCGTCAATGTGAACGCCCTCTTGTTCGAGGCGGTCGCGCAGCACCTCGATCTCGATGTCGAGATCGGCGGTGCTGTCGACCATGAGCGCGCGGGTCTTGGCGGTGAAATTACGTTCGAGATCCGAAAGCAGCAGCATGAATTTCTCGCGCGCCTCGGGGCTCGGGGCGCGGGTGGCGAGATCGGCATATTTCACCGCGGCATCGCGGGCGCCCATAAGGTAGACGCCCAGATACTTGCGCGCCGCGGTCAGGTCGCGGGGGTCCTCCTCGACCGTGCGCAGCATGTCGCGCACGGTGGTCTGGAACCCGTCGAGCCGGGTCTCGAGCGCGCGGTCGCCGGTGCGGCGAACAGCGTTCGACATCGCGGCAAGATACTCTTCGGCCTGATCGACGACGCGGGCGACCCGGGTGCTCTGGAAGCTGTCGATGCCGTCCGACCGCTTGTCGGTGAGCGGATCGAGCCCGAAGGCCAGCAGGTGCAGCCCGGCCCCCGCGACGGCGTAGATCACCGGCGCGAGGAGACCGCCGCCCCCCGCGGCACCGGCGAGGCCAAGGCCGGCCCCGGTGCAGAGCGCGGCGAGGATCTTGCGCGGCACGGCGGGACGGCGCGCGATCCGGCGCGCGTCATAGGCCTCCTCGGCGCGCAGGCCTTCGCGCGTCAGCCACGCGCCAAGCAGCAACAGCCCGAGCGCCGACAGGTTGAGCGCCAGATCGACCGGGCCGGAGGTGAAGGCCCGCACCGCCAGCGGCAGCGGCACGAAGAACAGCAGGTTGACGCGCCCGCCCACGCGGGTACGCCGAGCCCCTCGAAAGCCGCCTTTCGGCGACACCGGGGCGTTCCGGTCCTGGCCGGGGCTGTGTTGCCCGCCGAACCGACGCGCCATCAGCCACCCCCCGTCGCGGCGACGAAGAAGATCAGCGCCACCAGCAGAAAGAAGGCCAGTTTCTGTAGTCCCGTTCCGCTCATGCCGTCCCCGCCACCGGTCTCGTTCGCTCTGCAGAGTAGGCCAAGCCAGCCTGCCTTGCTAGGGGGGAAGATGTGCAGGCCGGGTCATCCCTTTCGGGCCTCTGACCTTGGGTGTTTTTGCCAGGAGGAAAGCCGGGCACGCAAGACTGTCACGCATGATCTGTGGGGCAGGCCATGCCCGTCAGCCGGGTCGATCCCTGCCCTCGCGCCGCGGGGCTGCGGGTCCCGGCGGGCTGTACCGGTACCGTGGTATCGTTGCGTCGAAGGTCGGTCCGGAACTCAGGCCGGAGGTCAGTCCGAGAACGTCGCGAGATAGGCCGCCACATCCTCAGACCCGTTGCGCAGCTTGTAGGTCATCTTCGAGCGGCTGCCGAGGAAGTCGCTGGGATCGGTGACGTATTCTGCGAGGTTCTCCTCGGTCCAGACCTCGCCGTCCTCGGCCTTGGCCTCAAGCCCGTCGGAATACCTGTAATCCTCGACGCTGCCCATGGTGCGTCCGATGACGCCGTAGAGGTTCGGGCCGACCTGGCCACCCCGGACGATGGTCTCGTCCCCGGATTCGATCATGTGGCAGGCCTTGCACTGGTTGAAGGTTTTCTCGCCCGCTCCCGCGTCGCCTTCGGCGAAGGCTGGCATGGCGAGTGTCACTACGGTGGCTGATAGGGCGATAAACGTTTTCATGGGCTGCCTTTTTGGTCGATGCGGTTGCTGTGCGGCACATTACCGCGAATGCCGGGGCTTGCAAGATCAAGTTTGCAGCGGCGTGAGGCCCGGCTCGAAGACCGGGTCGAAACTCCGCCTGAGCGCCACGTCGAGATCGGCCATCGTCACCGGCAGCCCCAGATCGACAAGGCTGGTGACGCCGTGTTCGGTGATGCCACAGGGCACGATGCCGGAAAAATGCGCCAGATCCGGCTCGACATTGATCGAGATGCCGTGAAAGCTGACCCATCGGCGCAGGCGGATGCCGATCGCCGCGATCTTGTCCTCGGGGGCCTCGCCCGACGCGGTGAGCGGCTTGTCATCGCGCGCGACCCAGACACCGACGCGTCCCTCGCGAATTTCGCCGGTCACGTTGAACTCCGCGAGGGTGGCGATCACCCACGCCTCCAGTTGCTGGACGAAGCGGCGCACGTCGCGGCCGCGCCGGCCCACGTCGAGCATCACGTAGACCACGCGCTGACCCGGCCCGTGATAGGTGTATTGCCCGCCGCGCTTGGACGCGTAGACCGGGAAGCGGTCGGGATCGGTGAGATCGGCGGGTCGGGCCGAGGTGCCGGCCGTGTAGAGCGGCGGGTGTTCCAGCAGCCAGATCGCCTCGGCCGCCTCGTGCGAGGCGATTCGCGCGGCGCGTTCCTCCATCATCGCGACGGCCTCTGGATAGGGCACAAGATCGGCGGAGACATGCCATTCCACGCCATTTCGATCGATTTCGATGCAGGTATCCGGTGTCATGGGCGAACTCGATGCGCGGGAGGGCAGTAAAATGTGATATGATGCGCGCATGCTCTGCGTCGAATTAAGGGAGATGACACATGGTTACAAAGAAAATTCTCGTGGCCTTGCTGGCCACGACAGTCGCCTTGCCCGCAAGCCAGGCGGCGGCCGATTTCAAGGACGGGCTGGTCGGCGGCCTCGTCGGTGGGGCCGTCAGCGGCATTATCGTCAATGAAAGCGCAAAGGCCCGCGAGCGAAAGCGCACCACGGTGACGCGCACCGCACCGACCCGGACCTATCGCGCGCCATCCAATTCGGTGGCCCGCCAGCAGGTGCGCGAGGAACAGAGCGCGCTCAACTATTTCGGCTTTCCAGCGGGGACGCCCGATGGCGTGCGCGGGCGCAACACACGCAATGCCTCGTCGCAGTTCCAGGCGCATATGGGCTATCCCGCGACGGGCTACCTGGCCGATTACGAGCGGCAGTTCCTGATCAGCTCGTATTACCGGGCGCAAAGCAGCGGCGCGGCGACGTCGCAACTGATCGCGCAGCGCGGCATGGGCACGCGCGGCCTGCTGCACACCTATCGCGACGAGGCGGCGGGCGTGCCGACCTATGCCGCTACGCAGGCCCCTGCCCCGCAGCCGCAGGCGCAATCGCCGGTGATGGCGGCGGTGCCCGAAGCGGCGCGCGTGCCGGAGGCGCAGGACCGGTCGCAAGGCGCGGCCCTGCCGAACTTCATGGCGTCCAGCGGGGACGGGCCGTCGCTGGCCTCGCATTGCAATCAGGTCAGCCTGGTCACCAATTCCAATGGCGGGTTCGTGACCGAAGCCTCGCTGAGCGATGCGCGTTTCGCGCTCAATGAACAGTTCTGCATCGCCCGGACCTACGCGATCGCCGAGGGCGAGACGATGGCATCCTCGCTCAAGGAGGTCTCTTCGGACCAGCTGGAAGAGCAGTGCCGCGCGTTCGGGCCCGCGATGCGCGATCACGTGGCGGCGGTGTCGCTGAGCGATCGCGACGAGGTCATCAGCGAGGTGCGCGGCTTCGTGCTGCAATCCGGGCAATCGCCGGCGCAACTGGCGGGCACCGCCAAGGTCTGCCTGTCGGTGGGGTACCGGATCGACGACATGAACGTCGCGCTCGGCTCGGCGCTGCTGCTGACCGCGCTTGGCGAGGAACCTTATGGCGAGCTTATCGGGCATCACCTCAACGAGGGGTTCGGCACGACGCGGCGCCCCGATCTGGCGCTGGCATGGTACGACGCGGCGGTCACCGCGCTGGACAACGGGGTCGAGCCTGTCTTTGCCCCCGGAAATGCCGGTCGCAATGGGCTGATCCGCAAGGCGGCGTTCAGATCGCAGGGCGCCAAGGCCCGCACCGAGCCTGAAACCGTGCAGCCGGCCTCGAGCCTGCCCACCTTCGCGCTGGAGTGAGCGAGACCGGGCGAATGAGATCGAAGAAAAGCCTGAGGGGGCGATGTTTTTGCCCCTTCACAATCCCGCGTCGTTTGCTTATACGACCCGCAGTCTGATCACGTGCGGTCGTGGCGGAATTGGTAGACGCGCAGCGTTGAGGTCGCTGTGGGGTAACACCCGTGGAAGTTCGAGTCTTCTCGACCGCACCATTCAAAACCTATAATAACCTGTTTTCAATAGAATATCTGGTCTTTTCAGGTTTTGACTATTCCCCTGATTACCCATCCTTTGGCCGCTGTTGAAGCGCAAAGATCGTGTCTTTGCTGGATCATCCTTATGGTTTGACTCGCGCAGGTGCGCCGCGCAGCCATGGTCAACATCATCTACCCTACCTCCATCCTGAACGGCGAGGCCCCGACATCGGGACCGGCGCAACGCCGCAAGGACCGGGATGGGGATGATCGCTTTCCGGGACCGAATGGAACTTTTCGGAAACTGATGCGTTGATCGCCGGAGGACCGAATGGCCCTCATCTCAAATCAAGGAGTTACGAGATGAAAACGATCACCGCCGCCCTGTCAGCCGTGCTTTTCGCCGGGCTGGCCGCCTGCAACACCGTCGAAGGGGCCGGGCGGGATGTCGAAGCCGGCGGCGAGGCCATCAGCGACACGGCACGCGACGTCGAGCAGGACATCAGCGAATAAGACGCTGGCGACACGGACCTGAAACCGAACCGAAGGAGTTACACACATGGCAGAAAAGAATGATCAGCCGTCGAGCGCGGAGCTCGAGCGTCAGCTTGCCGCGTTGCGCGAGGATTTCAACGGCATCGCCACGCTGTTGCGGGACATGGCCGAGGACCGCGCCGGGCAGACGGCCGCGCGGGTCCGTGAAACGGCCGACAACCTGACAAAGGACGCGGCGCGTCGTGGACACGAGGCGCGCGATGCCGTCGACAGTGCGGTCAAGGGCAACCCGGTCGCCTCGCTCGGCATCGCGGCGGTGCTCGGCTTCGCGCTCGGTGCCCTCACGCGCCGCTGACATGGAGCGGATGACACAGCTCTTGCGCGACGCCGTGGGGACGGCGCCGCGCGAACGCGTTCTGGTCGATCTTGCCTGCGCGGTGCTTTGCGTGGTCGGGGCCGGCCTGATCGGTGCGGCCGCGTTTCACGCGCTGGCCGACGCGCGCGGACCGCAGGTGGCACGTCTCGGGATCGGCGCAGCCGCTCTGGCGCTGGCCGGCCTCGTCTGGGCGGTCGGCTCGGTCCGGGCGCGCCGGCGCAACCGCCGGGCCGCAGCCGCCCGTGCGCAACTGACCGAAGAGGCCAAGGCGGCAGCGCTGGCCCGCGCACATCTCTCGGGTCCGGCGGCGGCGTTTGTCCTCGCGTTCCTGACGGGGCGCAAGGGCCGGTAGCCGCGACGCCGCGCCCCGGCGCATTTGCCCCGAAGACTGTCGAAGGTTTCAGGCTGGTCCCTCAAGGGCCGGCCTGACGCCGTTCTGGCCGCACGGCCGCTGCTTAAACGCGGAAACCGGCGATTTGTTCCGTACGACCGCAAAAATATATTTTCAAATCAATGGGAACCATATCCGCATGTCCGGGTTGGTTCGGTGCGCCACAAGGCGCGCAACCGAAGAAAGGAAACGACATGAAACGTCTACTTATGTCCACCGCAATCGTCGGGCTTGCCGCCCTGCCGGGTTTCGCCATCGCGCAGAGCGATCAGGCCGACGACACTATGACGCAAGAGCAGACCGAGACCGACAGCCAGACCGGGACCGGTACAGGCGTCGAGGCCGAAACCGGAGCCGAAACCGGGTCGGACATGGACGGCGACAGTTCCATGGATGGCACAACCGGGACCGATGACGGGGGATCCTCGGACATGGGCTCTGGCTCGGACGACATGACATCCGACGACATGACATCGGGCGACAAGCCCGGGGTCAGCGAAGGTCACAGCGAAGTCGACGCCTCCACGGTCGAGGCCAGTGAGGTCGAGGGTGCCCCCGTCATGTCGCGCGATGGCGACAAACTCGCGGATGTGTCCGAGGTGCTGCTGACCGAGGACGGGTCCATCGAGGCCATCGTCGTGAATGTCGGCGGTTTTCTCGGCATCGGATCGAAACCGGTCGAAGTGCCGTTCGACAAGGTGACCCTGCAGACCAACGATGAAGATGGCGAAATGAGCATCATCATCCCGATGACGGAGCAGGATCTCAAGGACATGCCGCGCTACGAGGAAGGCTGAACTCTGCCGGCTTGCTATCTGCCTGTCGTCTTGCGGGACGGCAGGCGGACGGCCCGGCTGCATTCCGCCCGCAATTTGGATCACGAGCCACGCGCATGGACAAGACGCGCCCAAGGTTCAATGTCCTGTCACACGGTATCTGCCGCGCCCGCCGGAAAGGTGGCCCGCGGCTTTTCGTATTCTGGGAGTGCCGTCATGTCTGATACCGGGCCCGCATCGAAAACCGACCCGGCATTCCACGCGATCACGCGACTCCGCCCGCTGGTGACCGCCGCAGAGGCCTATCCGGTCTTCGAGCGCTGCGTGCTGAACGCCGAAACCGAGATCCGGATGAGCTTTCGGATCTTCGATCTGCGCACGCGGCTGCGCTCGCCCGAGGCGCAGGAGATCGGCGAGACCTGGTTCGATCTCATCGCGCATACATTGCGCCGGGGCGTGGCCATCCACGTCGTGCTGGCGGATTTCGATCCGATCGCGGCGACGCAGCTGCATTTCGGCACATGGCGCAGCGTCCGGCAGTTCGCCTTTCTGGCAGAGTTCGCGCCCGTCGAGAGATTGCGCGTGATCGCCGCGCGGCACCCCGCGCGGGTCGGATTCTGGCCGCGTCTGCTGGGCCAGGCGATGTTGCGCGGGCATCTCGCGACGGTGATCGCGCGGGTCAATGCACAGCCCGCCATGCGGCGTCACCGCGTCATCCTGCAACTGCCGGGCCTGCGTGCCTATCGCAGCCGGGATGCGATGCGGCTTGAGCGGAAATGGCATCTGCCGCAGCTTTATCCCGCGACGCATCACCAGAAACTCGCGGTGTTCGATGGCGCGCAACTTTATATCGGCGGGCTGGACCTCGACGAGCGCCGCTTCGACACCCCGAAACATCAGAGGTCAGCGCCGCAGACATGGCAGGATGTGCAGGCCCTCGTCGAGGGGCCGGTCGTCGCGGCGGCGCAGCGCCATCTGGAAAGCTTTGTCGACGTGGCCGAAAATCGCCGCACCCCCGCACCGGCCGCATCAGGGTTCCTGCGCACGCTCTCGGCGCGCCCGCTGCGCGAAGGGCTGCGGATGGCACCGGCCACGCGGACCCGCGAGATCGAGGCGGCGCACATGTCGGCCGCGAAGCAGGCCGAGCGTTTGATCTACCTCGAGACCCAGTTCTTTCGCGATCGCGGGTTTGCGCGCACCCTCGCGCGCCGGGCCCGCACCTGCCCGTCATTGCACCTGATCCTGCTGCTGCCGGCCGCGCCGGATGACGTCGCGTTTTCCGGCTCGCAAAGCGCCGATGCCCGGTTCGGGGAATTTCTCCAAAGCCGGTGCCTGCGCATCCTGCGGCGCGGCTTCGGGTCGCGGCTGCTGCTCGTCTCGCCCGCCAGACCCCGACAGAGCGACAGCGACGAACGCGACGCGCTGGCGGATGCGCCGATCATCTATGTGCATTCCAAGGTGTCGGTCTTCGATGACAGCCGGGCGATCCTGTCTTCGGCCAATCTCAACGGGCGCAGCCTGCGTTGGGACACCGAGGCCGGTCTGGACCTGACGCACCCCGATCAGGTCGCCACGCTACGCGCTGCGGTGATGGGCGCGTGGCTGCCGAAAGAGCTTGGCTCCACCGCCACGGCGCCCGACAGCGCCTTCGGGGTCTGGCGGGATCTGGCGCTGAAAAATGCCGAGACAGCGCCCGAGGAACGGCGCGGTTTGATCGTCCCGCATGATCCGAAACCCGCCCGGATCTTCGGGCGCCCCCTGCCGGGTGTGCCCGACGAGATCGTCTGACCGGTTTCGCCCGGAAGGACCGTAAAGGGGCGTCACGCCAGACGTGACGCCCCTGTTGATGTGTACCATCCGGCCCGTCGGTGATCCGTCACAAGGCTTGCGACAGCAGCGTGACCAGAAACAGCACGAGAAAGACCACGAACAGGATCTTGGCGATCCCGGCCGAGGCCGAGGCGACGCCGCTGAAGCCGAAAAACGCGGCTATGAGAGCGACGACGAGAAAGGCTATGGCCCATGAAAGCATGTCAGATTTTCCACTTTTCCAGAGTTGCCGCACCGCGCGGGCGGTGCAGACAGGAAACGCGGTGCTGCACCGGATGTTCCATCGATCCGCCGCGTTTTCATGGCAGTGCGTGGTTCAGGCGGCGGATGCGTCGCCCGCATCTCCGGTGCGCCTGCCCAAAAAGCGCAAGGAGACGCGGAAGGACGGGCCGGCCTCGGTCTCGACCCTGCCCTGTTCGGTCTCCGCCTCGAGTTGGCTGCTGAAGGCGTCGATCAGGTGCAGCCCGATCTGCCCGCCCCGGTCCGCGTCTTCGCACGCATCGGGGGCATCCCCGCAGGTATTGGTGACATCGAGACAGACCTCGCCCGTCTCGGTCTCGTAGAGCCGGATATCGATCCGCGCCGGGCCCCCTTCAGGTGCCTCTACGTATTTGAGCGCGTTGGTCATCGCCTCGGTCGCCAGAAGCGCCAGCGGCACGATCTGATCGGGATCGAGCGTGACGGGCTGCAGATCGGTGCCGACCTTGATGTTGCTGCCGGGCAGGATGCTGATCGAGATCATCTTGCGCAGGATATCGTCGAGCAGCGTATCGGCCCGAAGCTCGGTCACGCGGTCGAGCTTGTAGAGGCTCTGATGCACGGTCGCGAGGGTCATCACCCGGTCATGCAGGCCGCGCAGCAGATCGCGCGCGCCGGAATTGTCCACCTGCCGCATCTGAATGCTGATGATCGACGCGATCAGTTGCAGATTGTTGCGGACCCGGTGATGCACCTCGCGCAGCAGCAGGGTCTTTTCGCCGAGCGCGGTTTCAAGCTGCACCTCATCGCGCGAGAGGGTCTCGGCAAGATGGCGCAGGTCGCGGCTGAGCTCGCTGATTTCGTCGGGCGCATTTTCGAGCACCTTTGGCAGGTTGTCGCGGTTGCCGTCGCTGAATTGCCGCATCTGTCGCCCAAGCCGCCGAAGGTGCCGGATCACCAGCCGATGCGCGCCGAGATAGGCCACGCCAAGGCTGACCAGCCAGACCATGAGCGCGAATCCCAGCGTGGTCGATGCGGGCGGCTGGTCACTCGATGGCAGATCGTCCGGCGCCCAGACGCCAAGGACGAACAGCTGCCCGTCGATCAGGGGGATGACCGCGTAGGTTCGGGGATTGCCCTGCGCGTCCTGCGCGCGCATCACCTGCCGAGAGCCGTAGTCGAAGGACCCCAGATTGCGGGCCGTGGGCAGAACCGCCTCGAGGTCGACATCGCTCGGGTGGGCGCTGATCAGGCGACCATCGCCGGTGTAGATGATCGTGTTGGTCGGGTCATGGCCCTGCCCGTATTCGCGGACGAAATCCAGCGCGAAGCTGGCAAGCACGAAAATCATGTATCCTGCGGTCTCGTCATCCTTTTCCACCAGAGTGGCGATCACGAGCGGGGTGCGGCCTCCATCACCCGCATCCGGCCCCGGCAGGATGACCGGACCCTCCCCGTCCTGCAACGCGTCGAACATGTCGGTCTCGGCAAAGGCCCAGGGCGGTTCGGACGAGCTGCAGATGATCTGTCCCGACGGATCGGCGAACCCGGCGAACCGGAACAGACCCGACTGCTCGACGAAATCCTCAAGATCCTCGACGCAGTCTTCGGGGGTGCCGGCATTCTTCAGCGCGGTGCTGCCAAGCGCGTCGGCAGATCCGAGCGCGCCACGGATCAACGCAAGCTCACCGGCGATGGAGGCGAAGGTCATGCTCTGCAGGGACGTGTCCAGGCTGCGCTGCGTTTCGGACCGGGCGCGCTCGTTCTGCAGGACGGCGAATGTGCCAAGCGGCACCAGCGCCACCGACAGCATCAGCAGCAGACGAACGGTCAGGCCCCTTGAGACATGCCCGAGGCGTGGCCCACCCATGGATCAGCGCCCGCGTTTCGGGTCGGTGGGGCCGGCCAGCTGCGGCGTGGCCTCCGTCTGCGGTGCCGCGCCATCTTCCGCGCGGTCCAGCAGTTCGGCAAGCCGCGCGCGTCCGCGATTGAGCCGGCTCTTGATCGTGCCGACCGCACAGCCGCAGGTCCGGGCGGCCTCTTCATACGAGAGCCCCGAGGCGCCGACCAGGATCAGCACCTCGCGTTGGTCGTCGGGCAGTGTTGCGAAGGCCACGGCGAAATCGCGCAGCGCCAGCCGCCCGTCATGGTCGGGTTTCTGCGACAGTCGCGCGGCATAGGCCCCGTCCACATCGGCGACCTCGCGCTTTCCCTTGCGGGCATCCGAATAGAACGTGTTGCGCAGGATCGTGAACAGCCAGGCGCGCATGTTGGTGCCCGGCTCGAAGCTGTCGAGCTTGGCCCAGGCCTTGAGCACGGTTTCCTGCACCAGATCGTCGGCGACCGACGGGTTGCGCGACAGGCTGAGCGCGAAGGCGCGCAGTTCCGGCACCAATCCGACCAGTTCGTCACGCGTGGCGGCGGAGGTGGCGACAGCTTCAGTCATTGCCCTGATCCTGCGCTTTCAGACGGTCGAGCAGATCCTGCAGGGCCGGTGGCAGCTCCTCGTCGACGGTGGACTGGTAGAGCTTGCGCAGGTTGTCGGTAATCTGCTGATCTATGTCCGAACTCCGGTTGGCATCGTCGCCGGTGCCGTCGGTGTTCTTCGGGTCCTCTTCGGGCATCTGTCTGCTTTCGGCTGTCCAGAATTTTTCGTCACGGTCGGGGAACAAACGGCCCGCCATGGCGTTTTGTTCCATAACTTTGTAACTTATCTTGAAAATTGCGGAAACCGAAGGAAAACACGATGCATGTCGAAGACAGGCCCGGCGGCCCTGCCAGCCAGATCGCGGAGAACCTTCCCTATCTGCGCCGCCACGCCCGCGCGCTTTCCGGGAGCCAGAGCGTCGGGGACCGCTACGCCGCCGAAACGCTGGAGGTGATCCTGAAGGATCGGACCTCGCTCGACCCGGACCTGTCGCCGCGTATCGCCTTGTTCCAGGCGTTTCACCGCATCTGGGCCAGCGCCGGCGCACCGACGGGCGATCCCGCCCCCGGCACGCTTCAGGAGCGGGCCGAACGCCACATGGCGCGGCTGACCCCCCGGAGCCGCGAGGCGCTTTTGCTCGGCACGATCGAGGAATGCGGGTTCGACGACATCGCCGCCGTGATGGACACCACACAGGTTGAGGCCGAGCGCCTTGTCGAGGCCGCGCTGGCAGAGATGCGGACCACCGTCCGCGGCACCTTGATCATCATCGAGGACGAGGGCGTGATCGCGATGGATATCAAAAACATCGCGACCGATATGGGGCACGAGGTTCTGGGGACCGCCCGCACCCACGAACAGGCGGTCGCGCTGGCGAAACGCCACCCGCCACAACTGATCCTTGCCGATATCCAGCTCGCCGACGATTCGTCGGGCATCGACGCGGTCAACGAGATCCTGAGCAGCCTGCCAGATATCCCGGTGATCTTCATCACCGCGTATCCCGAACGGCTGTTGCAGGGCGACCGTCCGGAACCGGCCTTTCTGATCACCAAGCCCTACTCCGACACGCAGGTGCGCTCCGCGATCAGCCAGGCGATGTTCTTTTCCTCGACCGATCCGCTGACGGAGTGAGCGGGTCGGAAGGCACGGGCGTCGAGATCGCTGCGGCTGAATCTCGTCAAGCTGGCCGCCACCATCTTCGAGAAAAAAACCCGGGTCACCGTCACGCTGCCGGCGTCCTGCCCCCTCGGCCAGCAACGCGTCCGTCCGGCGCTCGGGGCACGCGCCCCGCCACGACCCGCCTGACGCGGAATAATACGCCCCGCCAATCCTGAACCCCGATCAGCACGGAGCCAGATCATATCAGCGCCATATGAAACACGGGCGCGAATGATGCTTGCGCAACGCAAATCGGCGCCACCAAACCACTGCAAACATCCGCCAGCGACGCCTGATGGACTTTGGCCAAGGTGTCATCCTATGAACAGGTGTTCATTTGCATTTCGATCGTTTTTTCAAGCAACGCCCGGTGCCGTGATCCCGGATATCGGTCAAAACTGGATTTCGAAACCGGTTTCGATGAAGTACGCGTCCTCGACACGCGCATCGAACGCGTTCCCCGGGGAAAAATAGCCCAGTTTCGCGCGCAACCGGATATCTTCAAAGCCGTAATAGGCGAGGATCAGATTGAGGCCGTGGCCGATATTCCGGCTTTCTCCCGTGGTTTCGGCCGACACGCGCGCACCGGGAACCTCGCCGGAAACGGCCTTGTCCTGGCGATAGTAATGATAGGTCAGATCTATCGAGCTGCGCTCTGTCGGGCGAATGCCGGCGCCGACGGTGAGCACATGCAGGTTGCTCAGGTCGGGGTCGAGCGCTTCGCCGTAATATCGGAATTCCTCGAACCCGTTGAAGCGATAGCTGTTGTCGTGCAGCCCGGTCTGCCGGAACTGCCTGTCGGTACCGTCGTCGGGGTCCGGATCCCCGCTGCCAAAGGCATACCCGAGGGTCAGCGATGGCTGGATGTCCCCCGCAAAGCGGTACGTGGCCCCCATATCGACGCCGAAACTGCGCAGCCGGTTCGGGCCGTCATCGCCGGTAAGATGCGCGGCCTGGGCCCAGTAATCCAGAGTGTCGCCGATCTCGCCATGCGCCCGTGCGCCGAGATAGATCCTGGACTGGTCATCCTCATCCTGATTGTCGCGGTAAAGTGCGAAGAGGCCGAAAACCTGATCCTCGATCGCCTCGAAGCTGGCATTCACGATGAATGTGTCGATATCTTCGTTATCTTCGGCAGGCTCGAGCAAGTTTTCCTTCACGGCCCGCTCGCGTCCAACCGCGGCCTCCAGCTGGAACGCGCCGCGCTCAAACCGCGCGACGATACTGTCGAGATCGACGTCGTAGAGCCATTCCCGCCTGTCGTTGAGCTCCCTTCGCCCGAAACTGAATGACAGGCCATCCACAGGCGTCCGTGTCAGCGCATAGAGTTGCACGAGGTTGAATTCGGTCTCGTTGTCCTGACGCGACCTGTCCCGTCCGCGGTCCAGTTCGAAGCGGCGGCGAAACTCCATCTCGGTGAAGAAACTCAGCGTGTCGGTCGCCTCGTATTCAAGCTCTAGGATCAGCTCGGGCCGGATGCTGGACAGCCCATCGTCGGTGTCCGGGTCGAGATCACGGCTGGACTGACTTTCGGCGTTCACCTCGAACGTCCATTCGATCTCGAGATTCTCCGGCAGCTCGATCGGATCATCGGCCGAGGCCGTTGTCGCAAACGCGATCAGCACCACGGCGACCGACATGCGTGACGCGAACGACCAGACCGCGGGACACGTCTTCATTCGGGTTCTCCAGTCGCATGACGGGACATGCGTTTCACGGTCCGGTCCTTTCAAGGTCACCGGACCGAACAAGCGCCGCGTGCGCGATCTTGATCAGCGACGGGGTGGTGTGCCGCCGGTCTTCGAAGTTACGGCTGATATTGATATGCCGGGCGAGCGACACCGACCGCAGAAGCGCGATCCGACCGGGATCCGGCAGAGAATGCACCTTGCTGTAGCCCTCCAGAAATGCCTCGCCATGCCGGGAGAGCGCGTCGATCTCGCCGTGGCGGCGCAGGCCCAACTCATCGAGATGCGCGAGGAAATTGCCCAGATCGATGGCGGGGTCACCTTCGGTGAACAGGTCGAGATCCAGCAGCCAGATACAGGTTTCATCGACCATCACCTGATCGAAATAGAAATCCCGATGGATGCCGCAGGGCCGGATCGGCGACAGCGCCGCAAGCCGTTGCCGGGCCGTGCGCGCGATATCTTTGCAGGTGTCGCTGTCCTCGGGGCGCGCTTTGGCGGCGCGGTCAAGGGCGCGGTCCAGCACGTCGGCCTCATCGGCCATGCTCCAGTGCCGGTCAGGCGCGACAGGGGTTGCGTGCAGCCGGGCCAGTGCCGCACCCACGCGCGACAGGTCATGCGACGGGGCGTCGGGGGCCAGCAACGCGGCCAGCGATCTGCCCGGCACGCGCGCCTGCAGCCACATGTCGAACGATGTGACACTGCCAAAAACGGGCGGCACGCCCACACCGTTCCGCCCGTCCAGCCCGGCGCGGCGCAGCGTGTCGTGCAGCCGGGGTGTCCTGCGATCGAGACCCTTGGCCCGCAGCTTGCCAAGCAGGCTCAGATGCCCGTAGGGCGCTGAGCCGGTCCCGATCTCGTAGCCGACCATCGCGCGGCGGCCTGTCTTGTGGCGCAGAAGGCGCGGCGCGTCGACGGTCATCTCTGTCTCTGACAACCCGAGCGTGCGCGCCAAGGCCGGTTTTGCGTGGCGCACGCTCAGGGCCCGGTCAAGCGCCGGCATGGCGGGGTCGGTCACGCGCCGGGAGGAGGTATCGAGAAGCGCTGCCGATCTTTCGAGCAACGCTTGCGTGCGCGCGGGCCAGTCGGCATGGCGCTCGCGGAACCCCTCGGTGGCCAGCATCAGGAGGGCTTGCGCCCGACGGATCGCGATCCCCTCGGGCAGGGCCTGCGCCTCGTCGGCATAGCCTGCCATAAGCGCGTCGCCGATATCTTCGGCCGTGTCCGCCGCACAGATGTCATCGATCACCTGCGCATCCAGCCGCGCGAGAAAAGATCCGAAATCCGACGCAGGATCCCCCTGCGCGGCATGGTCCCAGTCGAGGATCACGGCCCGACCCTTGCGCACGACGACCTGATCTGCGCTGAAATCCCCGTGGATCAGCGACCGTTTCTGCGGCATTCGGTCCAGCGCGTGCTCGAGCCTTGCCGCGATCTCTCCGGCCATCTCCCCGAGACGGGGGTGAAGGATCCCGAGCATGGCGACGATCTCCGTAAGCGCCGCCGAGTCCGAGCCCCGTGACATCCGGGTCGGTGGAAGAAGCTCGGCACCGTGAAAGCCTGCCAAAGCCTTTCCGGTCTTTGCTGTGACCTCTCGGTCCGGTATCTCGTCTGCGGTCGCCGGGCAAAGCAATTGTCCGTCGATCCAACTGGTGACGAGGATGCACCGCGACGCGTCGGCGCCCAGAACCGGCGCACCGCCAAGCGCCGCAGCACCCGTCGCCCCGATCAAAGCCTGCTTGAACGACTCCCGGCTGGTCGCCTTGAGCGCGGCCCGCGGATGCCCATCGTCGTCGTCGAGCCGCGCGACGAGGCGGCGACCGGGCTTGTAGCGCAAGAGATACGGCACCGCATCCGTCCCGCCCGCCCGGCGACCGGCAAGTTTGCGCAGCATTTTCTGCCGCCGTTCCGGATCGAAAAACCGTCGCAAACCCTTCAGCCCGCGATCGAGGCGGGCCGGAACGACGACGATCCGCGGGTCATCGAGAAATATCACGTCCCGGTCGCCAAGCCATTCCTCGCGGGCGCGCACCTCGGCATAACGGGCGGCGGTGTAGGCATGGGCAGCCAGCGCCCCGCCGCTCGCGGTAAAGAACCCGGCGGCGCAGCTGGTTTGCGGCTTGTAGCGCAAGTACACAGGCGTCAGCGGCCCGATCCCCGCAAGATGCCCGAGAGCAGGCACCTCGAGCAGCGCGGCCAGACCCGGAAGGTCCGGATCGCGGTCACAGATATCACGGTCAGCGGGGGACAGCATGTTTCAACTCTTGCTCCGTCTCTTGGGTTTGCAGTCGCCACATACGGGCATACCGGCCGTCGCGCATCAGCAGCTCTTCATGCGTACCGTCCTCCTTGATCTTTCCCCTCTCCAGAAAAAGGACGCGATCCGCCCGGGTCACCAGAGAAAGATCGTGGGTGATGCAGATCGTCGTGCGGCCTTGCGCCAGACGCCATATCGCGTCCTCGACGGCCGCCTCGTTGGCACCGTCCAGCCCCGTCGTCGGCTCGTCAAGGATCAGGATCGGGCTGCGCCGCAAGACCGCGCGGGCGATGGCGATCCGCTGCCGTTGCCCGGCCGACAATGTGGCCCCGCGTTCGGCAACCTCGGTGGCGTAGCCATCGGGCAGTGCGGAGATGAAATCATGAGCGTTCGCCTGGCGCGCGGCCTCCTCGATCTCGGCATCGGTGACATCGCGCCCGGCGCCGAGCGCGATATTTTCGGCCAGCGTGCCGCGAAACATCAGCGTTTCCTGTGGCACGAGGCTTGTCTGCAGGCGCAGGCTTTCCACCGTGAAGTCACGAATGTCGGTGCCATCGAACAGGATCCGCCCCGAGGTCGGATCGTAAAGCCGCAGCATCAGCGCCACGAGGGTCGATTTGCCCGCGCCGGAGGGGCCGGTCAGCACGACACTGGTGCCCGGTGCGAGGTGGAGCGAGATGTTCCGGATCGCCGCCACGCCGTCACCATAGTCGAATTCGACATCCTCGAACGTGACATCCCCGCGCATGTCGGGGGCCGGTCTGGCATCGGGCGCGTCGCGGATATCGGGCACCTCGTCGAGAAGTTCCACGATCCGTTCGCCCGCCGCACTGGCCTTGGCGAGGCGCGCGGTGTATTTCGCGTAACTCCGGATCGGTCGGAACGTCGCCTTGAGATAGGTGATGAAGACGATCAGATCGCCGGGCGTGATCCGCCCCCGCAACACCTGCAACGCGCCGAAATAAAGCACAAGGGCCGTGGCCAGTGCCACCAGCAGATCCACACCGCGTTCCAGCCCGGCGGCAAGCCGCTTTGCCTTGACCCCGTCTTTCAGGCTTTTCTTGTTGGCGCCCTCGAATGTCTCTGCGGCGCGGCCCTCGATCGCCAGCGCCTGCACGGTTCGCACACCCGCCATCGCCTCGGCCGCGGTGGCCGCCATGTCACCTTCCAGACGCCGTTGCTTGCGGCTGACATCCTGGATGCGGCGACCGACGCGCACCGATCCAAGCCAGAGCAGCGGCAGCGGCACCAGCGCGATCAGCGCAAGCTGCCAGTCGAGCCACAGCATCACCGCGACCATGCCGACGAGCACCAGAACATTGGCGGCCAGCGGCAGCGCCGCCGTGACCATGGTTTCCTTCAGCATCCCGACATCGCCGATCAGGCGCGTCGTCAGATCCCCGGTGCGGGCCCGCGCATGAAACGCCAGCGACAGACCCTGCAAGTGGCGAAACAGAACCCCGCGCACTTTCGTCAGCACGCGGTTGCCGACGATCGCGAAACCGATTGTCGCGAGATACTGTAGCACGGCGCGCATCCCGATGATGACCACCAGACCGCCCGCGCAAAGCGCCAGAAGAACCATCGGATCGAGGGCATCCACCAACGCGATCCCCGACCCGCCGCCTTCCGCGACGCTGGAGGGTACGACCCGGTCGATCACGAACTTGAGCGGCCAAGGCTCCAGTAGGCGCATCATCGTCGCACCGATGAGCGCGACGGTTGCCCCGGCCAGAAGGGGGCGGTGCGGACGCAGATACGGCGCGAACCGGCGCAGGACCCGCCGCAGGCCGGGCAGCGCCTTGGCGATGGAGTCGGGGCGATTTCCGGCCATTATGCCAGCGTCCTGACGGGACAGGCGGCCCGGATCACGCGATCGGCCACCGCATCCCACGTGCGATGCGCAAGCACGTGATCGCGCGCGGCATTTCCGAGCCGGGCGCGCAGCGCGGCATCGCCTGCGAGTGCGGCCAATCCGTCTGCCAATGCCGACGCATCGTCGGGCGCGCAAAGACGCCCAAACCGGCCGTGGTCCAGAACATCCGGCAGGTCGCCAACCCGGCTTGCCACGACCGGCAATCCGGCCGCCATGTATTCGTAGAGTTTCAGCGGCGAAAAGTAGAATGGCTGATCAGCACGGTACGGTGCCGCCGCGACATGCATCCGGGCCAGCCAGCCCGCCACGTCCGATGCCGCGACAGCCCCGGTCAGATGGGTCGCGGACCGCAGCCCGAGCGTGTCGAGACGGGCTTCGATGCGATCGCGATCGGGGCCGTCGCCGACGATCAGAAGCCGTGCGTCGGGCACCGCGTTGCTGCGCAACAGGGCAAATGCCTCGATCAGTGTCGCGGTGTCGTGCCAGGGTTTCAGCGTGCCCAGAAAGCCGACCGTGAACGGCCCCTCGGCACGCGCGCGGGGCGGAAAGCGGGAAGGATCCACCCCGTTCGGTGTGACCGCCACACGGGTCGCCGCGGCCCCCCGGTCGAGGGCGTAGCCGGCAGCGCCGGTGGACACCGCCGCGACGTGACCGGCCGCGGCAAAGGCGCGCCGGGCGCTCGCCTCGGCGTCCTGCGGTCTTGCCAGCGCGCGGTGTTGCGTCTGCTCGTCGATCAGGGGCGCGTTGAGTTCGAGGATCGAGGGAATCCCCAGTTCTGCGGCGGTTTCCATGGCACCGTGGGCAAAGAGGGCGTGGCGTTCGTAGATCAGGTCGAAGGGGCCGTGTTCGGTCAGCATGGCCCTGACATCAGCATTGAGCGCCAGCGCCCAGTCCGCGCGTGCATCCGCCTCCGCGCCTTTCGGCGGCCCGGGCAGGACGCGGCGCGTCACGTGGCGCAGATCATTCGGCACCTCATCCTTCAGTCGCGGCGAGATGATCGTGACCTCGGCGTTGCGGCGCAGAAACGCCCGCAGGATTTCCTGCACATGGATCGAGGCGCCCTTGGTGCCGAAAACCGGGATGCCGGGATCGGTGCAGACATAGGCGATGCGCATCATGCGACCTCCGATGTCCGGCGCCGGGTGGCGTCGGCCTGGCCCGCGAAAATCGATTGCAATGCCTCGGCGTTGGCCGAGATGTCAAAGTCCCGTTCGATCACCGCGCGCGCCGCTTGCGAGAATTGCCTGCGCAGATCGGGCGCATCGAGCAGTTTCGCAAGCCCCGATGCGAGGGCCTGGGGGTCGCCTTCGGCAACGCACAGGCCGGTTTCATTGTTGCGCACCAGTTCCGGGATTCCGGTCACATCCGTGCTGATCACCGGCGTGCCCAAGGCCATCGCCTCCAGCAGAACCGTCGGAAGCCCGTCGCGGTTGCCGTCGCGCCCCGTCACGCAGGGACAGGCCAGCACGGCGGCGTCGCGCATCATCGCGATGACGTCGCGCTGCGGGCGCGGGCCCAGCAGTTCGACGGCATCCTCAAGCCCATCCGATTCGATCTGCGCTTGCAGATGCGCCCTGTCCTCGCCATCCCCCACGATCCTGCAGCGCACCGCGCGGCCTTCGGCGCGCAAGAGCCGCACGGCTTCGATCAGGATGTTGAAGCCCTTCTTTTCCACCAGTCGGCCGACAGCCAGTATGTCGACGGCGTTCTCCCGGGCGGGCCGGAACTCGAACTGCGCAAGATCGAGACCATTATAGAGCCGCACGACACGCGATGCGTTCACGCCGAAGCGACCACGCAAGTGCTGAAGGTTGAAATCGGACACGGTCACGACCACGGATGCGTCCCGCAGCTTGACCTCGAGATCCGCGTTTTCCGCATACTCGCAATAGATATCCTTGGCGTGAGCCGTGAAGCTGTAGCCGATGCCGGCCAGCCTGGCGGCCAGCCGCGCGACGGTCGTGGCCACAGTGCCGAAATGGGCGTGCAGATGCGTGACGCCGCGCGTCCTGCACTGCTGCGCCAGAAGGATCGCCTGCGCCACGTCACGCCCCTCGGCGTCGCTCATCTCGTCCAGTGTGGCCCAGAAATCCGGCAAGTCCTTTGCCGCATTGCGCAGCAGCCGCCAGAACGCCTCGGCGTTCTTCTGCTTATCCTCGATGCGCGTGACCGGCGCGCGCACCTGCGAGATGCGGTCCTGAAAATGCGTCTCCTCCACCGGTCTCAACGCGAAGATCTCGACGGGTTGCCCCGCCGCTTCATGCGCGAGGATCTCGTTGACGATGAAGGTCTCGGAAAAGCGCGGGTAGCGCTTGACGACATACCCCACCTTCGGAGTGTGAATTGTCTTACTCATTTTGGATTGCTCCAGTTCGCTAGCGATATCAGGCTGTGTTCCGGATCCTGTCGCGGTGGTCCATCATGGCCTCGTCCGCCATCGCGCGCACACGGTCGAGCCCGCCCATGTCGAGCGGCCGCGTCGTGCCTGACGCCTTGCTGACGGCGGAGGCCATCCATGTCTCCAGCATCGCGGGCGTCAGGCGGTCGGGTGGGATCATGTCGATCAACCCGCGTTCGGCCATCCGCTTGGCGCGCAGAAACTGCTCCTGCCGGGGCCGCACGCGCGGCACGATCAGTGACGGCGGTGCCAGCGAGAGCATTTCGGTCGCGGTGTTGTATCCTCCCATGCCGATCAGGGCCGTGGCGCGCGCGGCAACGGCGATCGGATCCTGAACGAATTCGACCACCGTCAGATCGTCGCGCAACGCCGCAAGTTTCTGTATGCGGTGACGGGCACCGGACGACATTTGTGACCCGGTCAGAAGGATGCCGCGATGGCCCGGCGGCAATGCCGATCGGGCGAAGGCGTCGCAAAGCGCCTCGCCATCGCGTCCGCCGCCGACCGAACACATCACGAAGGGCCGGGGATCGTCGCCTATCAGATCGCCGACCGCCGCCTGCGCGGCGTTCGATCCAAGTCGCCCCGACTGGTTCAGATACCCGGTGAAAGAGACGCGACAATCCGGTGTATCGCTGATCCCGTATTCGGCGGCAGTGTCGTAGAGCGCCGGATCACCGTAGATCCAGATCTGCGAATAGAAATCGCGGACAGCCTCGAAATTGCGTTGGCGCAGCCACTGACTGCGGACCGTCGCCGGATCGTCGATCACGTCGCGCAACCCAAGGATCATGCGCGTGCGGCCCTTCTTGCGCAGCGCCTTCAGCGTCGGATCAAGCTCGAACTGCGCGCCGCGCGGGACATTGTCGACGATCATCAGATCGGGTGCGAAGGCGTCAACGGTGGATTTGATCGTCGCGGCACGCAGCTTCTGCAATGAATTCAGGCTCGCGCCGAGATCGCGCGCGGCATAGCTTCCGTCCGAATTCTTGGCGTAGGCGGGCAGGCACACGGCGTCGACGCCCTCGGGCAAGGCGAATGCGCCGGCCTCGCGCATCCCGGCGATCAGCAGGATGTCCGGAGACGCTGCACATTGCCTCAGCGCTTGCGACAGAAGAATATTTCGCCGCAGGTGCCCGTAGCCAAGCGTATCATGCGAATAAAGCACGATGCGCGGCTGCGTGTCCGCCCGGTCCGTCATTTGATTGAGTGGCGATTTCATTCGATCCGTTC
>Ga0307978_1000767_pt1 | contig 25647 bp, 20 predicted proteins | sample OrgLakmetage1056_FD_203151 | JGI IMG/M metagenome (GOLD analysis project Ga0307978, IMG submission 203151) | Saline water microbial communities from Organic Lake, Antarctica - #1056 | ecosystem: Environmental > Aquatic > Non-marine Saline and Alkaline > Saline | place: Antarctica: Organic Lake...
GACGAAATTACCATTGGCACTGCCGAGGAAGAAATGCTGCTAGGTGACGAGCAAGAGAATGATGTTGTCAGTTGGGCTTCCTCCTCCTATCATAGTCTTGAACTTGCGGCAGCACGACGAGTGGCATAATAACCACGCCGAATGTTATAACCAAATAGCATTTTTTTTAATTCACAGCATCCCAAACACTAGCTATCCGGGTCGCCGCGTCCATTCCAAAACTGCATTATATCCTCCTTTGTTATCTTCCAACGACGCTTGGCCATGCCAATGGGCGGCCCACAGACTGGTTCCCACCCATGTGATCAAGTCGGGGCAGCATGGCGTCTGTATCACGCCTACTGATCCAGCCAAACACTGCAAGTTTTTCAAAGCCACGGGCGTACTCGTCAAGACGGCACCGTGTGTGGTAGATACAGCGGACGCTGGATTAAGCTGCTCGTTCGAGGTTGCAGACTCTTGCCGCAGCAACACGTCTCGTAAGCGCCTGGCCACGCGACGTCCTATAGTGGGCTGCTGGTTACATACTTGGCCCGAAAAGAACAGGTTGGACACGGCCTGCTTGCGAACCTGCAAGGGGCAAGCTTGGAGACACTGTAACAGTGCTTCCACGGTTGCATCAATGTCACTGGGATCTACACCTACTTCTGCAGTATTGGTAGTGGTAGGAACGACTTGGTAGGTAAACGGCAAGACAGTGTCACAGGCGTACACGACGCAGTGCGTTTCCGCTGCCTCCATGTGCACCAAAATCCCAGTTTCGACCGGCATGGCTGTTGCGGCATGTAGAATACTAGGCATTATTGTCAAGGCTGGAACACCCATGTCCCATAGGACTCTTTGTAAGACAGCATTCGGCTGGATAAACGTCAAACCTGCTACCGGCGGTACCAAGACAATCACGTTGCGCTCCGCCGGATCTTGTCCCAGTCTCTGAAAGGCGTCCCGCATGAGACGCGCCGTATCCGCATGGTGGAAATTGGTGTCAACTAGAACCGACGACGATGACTGTGGTGATGGTAGGATGACTTGACGACGGGGCTGCGCGTCTCCAGCGTAGCCAGCACGGCACGTGGTGGCGGATGTAAACTCCAAGAGCACGGGCAGTCGGCTAGCGGCAGCGTAGCGGGGCGCTCGCCCCCGGCTTCTGTTTTGGCTAGCACTACTGACGATGCTACTGCTTTGACTGGGTGCGCGACTACTGCTATTGGTGGAGTCGACAGCCGCCATGGTACCATACGATATATGTTATGTATTTTTGTTGTTGTTGATGAATTCTTCCGTCTTCCGGGTTACCATTATTTTGCTCATCGTTTCTTCCGTGTTCCTAGTTCCGTGCCTCTCAGTAGTCGAACGAGTCGAACTAGTCGATGTAGTCGACTTTTTCCAGTTCCACGTTTTGTTCTTTCTCGCGACGCGACGTTCGCGTTCACGAGGTACCGACCATGTTCAATTGAGTGTTGAAGCAAATCGCAGCATAATCTCACACCATAGTTTTCCGAAGACGACAAAGACGACGATGAATCTCTCCAACTACACGACCCTCGCTGTGGCGCTAACTAGCATTATGTCCTGTCTTGCAGCAGGTCCCTTTTGCGCTTCGAGGATTACGACGACTACGGTTCCTCTCGTGCGCCGCGAACATCAACACCTGGAGTCCTACTCAGCCTTGAACTCTGCTTTGAGTATGCGCGGTGGAATGCAGCTCTTCGTTAAGACCTTGACGGGGAAGACTGTCAGTATTGAAGTGGAAGAAGGCGAATCGATTGAAGACGTCAAGGCCAAGATTGCCGAAAAGGAAGGCATTCCTCCGGAACAACAACGCTTGATATTTGGTGGACAGCAGTTGCAAGACGCCAAAACGCTGGATGATTACAATGTAGGTGACGATGCCACTCTGCACCTAGTGCTGCGTTTGCGTGGAGGACTAAAGGCCATTCAGAAAATGGTGGCTTCCGGATCGAAACCAGTCGACGAGGCCTTTGTCAAGTCCCACCTCTCTGGATTGACAGATGAAGATCGCGAGTTGATGAATGCCTTTGTCGCGCAGAGTCGTGACGGCGGTGAAAAAGAATCGGAGGCTGTTCTCGTCCGTCGTGCCCTATTTCGCATTGGAAAGGTCCCAATGAAAACGGACAGTCCCATGGAAGGTATTCTGTATGCAAAACAATCACGAGCGAATGAATTTGATTACGACGGCAAGTTGGTGGCGACGGAGGGAAAACTCTCCACCAAGCTGACCAAGGTTTTCAAGAGACGGGACAATGAAAACAAGCTCATGGGTAGTTTGAAGCGAATGCAATTAGATAGGTAAAGTGCGATATGCAATGATGATTAGGATGATGATAGCGATAATGAAATGCTGTGGCGGTGATATTCATTCCAGCACAGCTACCAGTAAAGAAACCCAGTGGTGGTAAAGAGTATTAAAAAAGTGCTTCAAAATCGAGCAACTTGTATAGCTGGTATGGTACGGTAGGCACTAGACGACTCGATGTAGTAACTGCCTATCTCCAATCGTGTGGAATAACTATAGAGCCATCGTCCGCTAAATGGCAAAAGTTTCCAGCCCCCACAATACCCAACGAGTTGCCTGTCAAACGACGCTTCACCATGGCGTTATTGTCGTGTTGCTCATTCAACAACAAAATGCGAGAAAGACAGTGCAAATAGTGATCGTGGCTCACCATGCCGCTCCTATACACACGGTGCAAACCTAACTGCCACTGCAACTGATGGACAGCTTCTTTGCAACGCTGTCGATCTTCCTTGTCTTGTGTCCTTTGCTTGCGGGTCGCATCCGTCAAGCGAGACACGGCGTGCAGCACGGTAGCAGGGTCCATGCCTGCACCCAATCGAATGCTTCCTTCCTTGTTGACGATTGGTCGACGGCACGCTTGCGATGCTTCTACCGTTGCCCCGATAGGTTCAATTACCAACGAGTGGGAGGGTTCACCGGCATTGTCGGGTGCTTCTTTGTGTGCCTCTGGGAACGCGGCAGAAAGATTCGCGAGAAAGTCGAAATACTCCCGGCTCGATGAAGAGTGTCCTTTTTTTAGTTTGATCTCAAGACAACCTTGTATGCGGCTCGTCATGGCAGCTACCGACTCTCTATAAGACTGCATTTCTTGGAGCTTGTCAGTAGTCACGAGCTGCAACGAATCAAGCCACTGAATCGAAGTGTCGGAAGGATTGAGCCGCAAGGTACCGCCGTACACATCCAGAGCTTCGTGAAAGTCGTCGGGTGTAAATAACAAACGAATGGGATAAAAGGAATCCACGTGAAACTTGGTAGAATGTTCCTCGTGCAACGCTGTCAACTGATGCAAAAGCATGGCGACCGAGGCCGACGACCATCCCAGACTGGTGGCATCCACGGCTTGGAATTCGTACAGCCGACGGGCCGACAATGCGGCTGCTTGGGCGCCGGTCCGAGCGTCCCTGCGAGATTCGATCTGCTTGAAATCCAAAGCCGCCAAGAACTGCTCGAAATCGCGGCCTCGATTCGAAACGACATTGTAGACGGAATTGTTGCTATTGTTGACAGAGGACGAAAATCCAGTGGCACTAGTAGCTGCATTGGGGGCGGTGTTTGAGTTTGTAAAGCCATTGGGTGATTTCGACTGTTCTACAGGCGGTGTGGGTAGAGAAGCTGCTCCAGATTGTTTCAACGCTTCAGCCATGGAAGCGAGAATGGCTTCGACCGAATCACTCAGGCTGATACTTGCTTGAAGAAGCGAGCCGTCGCGTCGTTCTAAAACGTACGAGAAGTCCTTGAAAGACGAAGCCGTGGTGGATGAGATATTTCCCGCGCGTTGCCACGTTCCAAAGTCTGCTTCACTCATTCGTTCCGCAAGAGCCTTGACGAGATTCGCTTGCTTTGACCTTCGCGATGACGTGTGTTTTGCAGAGCGGAATCGATCGGGATGCACTCGCAGCAAGAAGGCCCGTCGGAGGCGTGACAAGTACATTGGTCTAGTAAGAGACATGATAGCTCCCCAATGATGAGATACGCGTACGAGAGGAAGATTAGGGTCCAAGAGGATACGGTTCGTCAACGCCTCTTCGCCATCGTGGTCGAATGGTGATGGTATTGAACCGACAACCGACAACGAAGAAACGGTTCGAAACGGAAAAGGAAGATGACGTCATTTCTCATGTCACTGACGACAGACTTCCTCAACACGAAACACGACTCGAACTCATCGATGATTCTTTTGTGATTTTGTACATGGCTTGCAGCGGCTTCACAATTAATCCCCACCATGGTGTTCTTTCCGTCAACCAAGCAAGCCATTGAAGGCGTTCCCATGATACCCAACCCGGGTTTATTCTTTGGACATCTCCTCCTGATGAGAGATCCAGACTTTCGTCGAGTCATGCATAAATTCAGTGTAGAGCACGCCGATTCGAAAGGACGCTGTTCGTTCTGGATGGGAAATGTAGCCGCTCTCTCCGTGACAGCAGCTGCCGACGTGCAAATAGTGTTGAAGAACTCATCGCACAGATCAACTTTTTCGTTAATGACGAGACATGTGGAGCACTTTTTGGGAGCAAGATCCATCGCGGTTCTTACGGGACGGGAATGGAAGACGCAACGAACAGCAATCACCAAGGCCTTGCACACGACAGTCTCGCACGAAGCGCACGGACGATCCGTGGTATCAGCCACGCAAGTCTTGGTGGACGCGTTGTTGAAAAAAGCGGAGACTGCAGCACCACTTCAATTCGAGCTGGGCGAGCTTATGAAGCTCTTGACCCTGGATATATTTGGTCAGACGGCCATGAATGTGAATTTTGGATGCTGCGAATCCTTACAGCCCAGTCTGTACGCAGCGGCCTTTGACTTTTTGGCCAGTGAAATGATGCGCCGCATGACGACTGGTATTATAGACCCGTCTAGTCAGATTTACAGCATTCCCACGAGCAGGAATCGCCGACAAGCGCAACAACGAGAATTTCTGCAAAGCTATATTAGCGATCGGATTTCCGAACGGCAACAACTAGAGCCGAAAGAGTTTCCAAACGACTTGTTGACGGCCATGATTCAAGTTAAAGACTTATCGGAAGACGAGCTGGTTGATACGCTCTTGAGTCTACTATTTGCGGGGTACGAGACGACCGCTTCGACGTTGAGCTACACTATATACCTTATTTCTCGTGACGCTAGTGTCGAACAACAGTGTCTCAAAGAGATTGACCGGCTCGACACGATTTCTGCCAAGCCATCCGACTACGCATATCTACAAGCAGTCTTGATGGAAACTTTGCGCCTGTATCCTCCAGTGATATCGACAACGCGGAGTATAGAAAAGGAACTCGTGTTGGACGGCATTCCAGTTCCGTCAGGAACCTATCTGTACATTCCCATTTGGACGATTCAGCGCGATCCCAACAACTTTTCAGATCCAACTGAGTTTCTGCCCGAGCGTTGGGTTGTCGCAGATGCGCACACGGGCCATTGGACGCGACGAGATCCACCTGAGCATCTTGGAAACGTCGAGGCTTGGATCCCCTTTTCAGCGGGTGCGCGGAACTGCGCTGGGCGAGCCTTTGCAATGCACGAAATGACTTTGACTCTAGCCGTGCTGCTAAAGAATCTCCGCTTTCAGCCGCCAGAAGACTACGACTTGATTCCGTATCGAGAGGGGCTTGTGCAGACGCCAAAGGGTGGCTTGCCCGTGACGGTTTCTAAGCGTCCCAGTAGAATATCCTCGACATTTTGAAAGAGTTGCGCCATGTACAATGCGGCGTTGTCTACTAGTGGAAGCTTGTTGGTAATGTCGCCGCCCTATTTATCAGCTAGCTAGTCTCGACGCCCGTCCATGCTCCTCATCAACCTCTTCTTCGTAGTTTCCCATTCGAAATCACGTGATTTGTGACCCTCCACTATCGGTACGCACAAGTAGCCCACAAAGCCTACCACCAGCCGGTCACGGATCCGCACAAGGAAACGCAAGATCCTAGCGCTCCAAAGAAACCAACCCACTTGATGACTCCTCCTGTAAATTGTTTAGAGATAAGATGCACGCATCAGGGTAAGAGAGGACGAGGTATGGAGTCGTTTCATTGGAGCCAGTTGAATCGTCAGGGTAAACATGCTAACGCACCTTTCTTGTACCGCGCCACTTCTACATCCAGCTTGGTATCCGAGTATCCTTTCTGATACAGGATACATCCGGCGTTGTAAAAGACGCCGCAGACGCTACAAACGATGGGATACTTGAGTCCTCCAAACAAGGCCATGAGAGAAAAACTGCCGGCACTTTCAAACATTGCTTGGTGTCCACGCTGGACTCGGTTAAACGCGTCGGCCTCCTTGTGATAGCCGCTGTGAAGGAGGAGGAGGATAAGATTGGAACTAGATATGCATATACAGCCATGCTATTTGGACTTGGATAGACTTACGGTGTCGCGTAAAGATTCGGATACGGCACGTTAAACTTTTTGCGAGCTTCCATTACGGGGCCTCCCATATACATCGCTGTAAACATTTGACCAACGACACACGACAGGATGACATAGCCGTAGTTATCGGGGACTTCAATAGAGATTGGCATGGTGTTACGGGTTCGATTGATACTGCTACGCTTTAATAGTGTTACGCTGTGATGAGGCGGAGCGAGGGCGGAGGAGGCGATGATGTGAAGACGATATCTCAAGATCCAGCACATCCGGGTTCCATCATATACTTTTCGGACGTCACCGGCGGGTGGCAGAAAAGGAATCAATAATGAGGATTCATTCCTTTCCGTTACCTGGTACACTAATTCCCTTACATTCTACGTTACATCTTTTTGATTGGTCGAGACGACGGCTCCCGCCACCAGATCATAGATTCGCTGATGGGTAGACAGAAACATGGTAAGTTCGTCGATCCAAGCGGGATCACTCAAGTCGAAACATTCTTCTGCAACAAAGTGGCACCGTGGAAGCAGAGACGGTCCGTCTCATCATGATAGCGACATGTGTGGTGACATTGTGAGTTCGCCTTTTGATCATGACGTCAACAATGGACATCTTGAAACGCTCCTCTCGCAGGATTGGAATAGTCTGTTGAACGATGGTACCATTGCGGGCACTGATATACTGCCTCTGATTGTTTCTGCTGCTGCTATACACAAACCAAGCACCGTCAGCAGCTTCAATACACGGGCAACAGGTGACTACAATCAAAGGACGGCAATATTTATGGGTATGAGCGATGTCGTCGGTCCATGAGGAGAGACTCCTTAAATTTGTTGAAGTCCGCGTCAACCTCCTGCCTTCCAGCATATAGTGTACGTACATGATCTGAGTATATCAGAGCCTAGCACTACTTAGACAGCGGATTTCGACAATGTACGACGTACATTCATTAGTGTGCGTGTGGTTCAGCTATTGTGGTCGCATGACTAAAATAACAAGTCCGTGATCTTCAATAGATTCTTGAATTACTGTCGAGCGTCAATGACAACGGAAACTAAAAACATTTTCTCGATTTTAGTTTTTAGACAGTTTTGATGACGTCAAGAATCAAAGAGGATTTCTTAAGAATTTCTCCAACTGCATCGTGCCACGTTCCAATCCCAAAGCCATCCGATCCGAATGATGTCTAGTCTTCCTTCCTCAAATCTATCGTGAGCGAGCGAAAGGATGCAAGTAACACTCACATCACCACCTCCCCGACGGTAATAGAGTACGGAAATCTCTTCGACCTTTCATCACTACGCGGATCGATCATGAGCGCCTCTAATGACCAAGAAGAAGAAGAAGAGTCAACTCTCGAACAGCTGTTGCAAGCCCGGAATGAGCAAGCTGGTGATTCAGACCAGGCAGACGAGGAAGAAGACGAAATGTTCGGTTTCGCCCAAACTGAAGCCATGAAGAAACAAGGGCGGCAACAGCTCCTGGATGCGATCAGGCTTGTTCCTGAAGACTCCAAGGCGGCATACCTGGAAGCTATGGAGCGTGTTCCACATCTAGTGGAAACAGAATCCGACCCCATGCGCTTCCTTCGCTTTGAGAAGTACAACCCGTTTGCCGCGGCTCGCCGCTTGGTGACTTACTGGAAGACTCGGAAAAACATATTTGGGGAGAGGGCCTTCCTTCCTTTGGATCTTTCGAAAAGTGGCGCCTTGACGGCAGAAGATGTCGCCCTTCTCAACAGCGGTCTTCACGCTCTCCTCCCTAACGACAAGAAGAATAGGAGCGTGTGGTGCCTTGACAGATCCAAGTTGGCTGTTGGTGAGGACAATAATAGGGGTCGCTCAGCTTCAGTCATCTTCTTTCTGCTTTCAGTTCTATCCGAGAACGAAATGAGTCAAAAGGATGGATTTATATTTGCCATCGTGCTGATCAATCCCACTGGTGCCACGTTTCAACGAGCGAACGTAGACATGATCAAAGAGCTGATTCGTATGGCATTTCCCCTGCGCTTGAAGCGACTTCACATGATTTGCTGCCCACCAAAGCTGGTTGGTCAGACGTTTGTAAAGACGTTCGTCCCCATGACGCTTCAGACCCTGGGTAGCTTCTTTTCGAGTAAAGCCGTCGTTCATGTTGCAGAAACTGATGAAGCCATGCTGCGGAAGCTGTTGCCGTGTGGGTTTCGCCGCGAGGGCCTTCCGTTGTCCGTGGGTGGTATCTGGGCCTACGGCAAGTTCGTTGAATGGCAGGAACAACGAGGGCTAGTCTTGGAAACGAGGATTGCAACAGATACGAGCGAGTGTGATCTAGCGTCTATTGTCCGAACGACATTGGCGAGCTATTCTGCAAAGCTTGAAGAAAGTCATTCCGCATCCAACACTAGTGGGGTCGCGCTCTTGGATGCCAGCGACAATGCCCGCAAGGTTGCAAGCTCAAGCAATGCACATTCAACTGGTGAAGCATCTGAATTCCTTGTGCATCAGGAGCAAGGTTTTTCAAAGGAAGAGCGGGATGCGATCTTACGTGATATTTACGGATCAACGGATGTCCCGTTCACGCTTACCAAGGAGGTCCTAGAGGAAGGCCGAGCTCGAGCGCAGCTGGAAGAAGCGATCGACCTCATCGACGACAAGGACAAGGCTGCATATCTAGAGGCCCGGGAGCGCGTCCCACACCTCGTCGAATTGGAGTCTGATCCTCTTCGCTATCTTCGCTGTGACAACATGGACCCTTGGGCCGCTGCGAAGCATCTTGTCGCATACTGGAAGAAGCGGAGAGAACTGTTTGGAAAACATGCGTTTAATCCTATGGTCCTAGAGGGAAAGAGTGCCCTATCTGCAAAAAGCATTGAACTGATCGAATGCGGCTACATATCGATTCTTCCAAATGACGCGATGGGACGGGTTGTCATATTGCATAACAGATCACGACTTGTTGATAGTATCACGGGGTACACTGGTGACGATCGTGTGAAGTGCTTTTTTTACCTCTATTCTTTGGTTGCTGAAAGTGAGGAGAGCCGCAGTCACGGGGTTGTCGTACTCAGTATGTACCGTGATGGCGCTACTCCGGAAACGTACAGCCGCGAGTTTGTCCAGAAGATACTAGCCGTCTTGGCGAGTGGGGCGATTCCGTTCCATACCAAAGCCCTTCATTTTGTCGGCCCCTCGCAAAGACAGTCGTGGTTGCAAAGCATCATGTCAGCATCGCTCAAGCTCCTTGGAAATTGGGATTTTTTGAAGAGGAGGACGGTGGTTCACGCATTCGAAAAGGACGCGGACTTGGTTGCAGACCTCCAAAAGTTTGGCCTTCGGAACAGTGGTATCCCTGCCTTTCTTGGGGGGACTTGGCATTACGCAGACTATAGTAAAGTTCTGAAAGAGCGGAGACTCTACGAAAAGACTCTTTATGGCAACTCTGCTGGGAGTGAACAGGATTCAAGAGGATCTGGGCTGGCTTCTGGTTCGACTGGCGATAAGAAAAGAAAAGCTCAGAATTATGATGATGATGATGATACGAATGCAGAAGATGCCGTTGCAAAAGAACATGAGAGGAGGGTAAAGAAAAGGAAAATGGATGCCCTCTATGCGCGGCGAAAACGCGAGAGACTGAAAATCGAGATCGAGGTCTTGCAGGACCAGTGCAAGGAGTTCGGGGACAGGAATGATCATCTGGATATGAACAATAGGAAACTGGAGAAGCTCATTACTGCTGCAAATGATGAGGTACAATTGCACGAAAGTGGCAAGATGAGGCTAGCGCACAGTTCCGCTCCTGCCGCTTCGATGCCACAGTCAAATCAGCTGGAGCAACTTTTGCTGAGCAATCCCAATCTCAGGAAGAAACTACTGGCACAACTGATGCAGAATCTTGGTGGCGTGGCCACGAGAAATACTACTCCGAGTCTGACTGGGGATTCGGCTCCGGCCGCCCTAGCCTCCTTTCCGCCTGCCCTAAATCATTTCGCCCAACCTGCGCCTTTTCAGGCTCCACTTCGACGTGAACAGAATATATCTGCTGAACTGCCTGCCATGGGCAATACCGACATGACGAATCAGTTTTTGCACCTGAGTCGACAACTGGGCTGCGTGGCGGCGACTCCTATCACGGCACCAAGCGGAGCTCATTTCTCGAGAACGAGGATGCATTCCACCGCGCCCGCCTTCGTTTCTGCCGCGCACCATCCACCTGCTGATGGATCTCTTACCTCCAATTTGCAAACTCAACAGTTTCTACTTTCGCAATTGTCGGCCATGGGTCTAGCTGCGCCCGAGCCGGTGGCAGAGCCTACGGCGAGCAATCTCATGGATCTCTTCATGCAGCTGAATGGAGGAGCCAACCAGGACGACCCTACTAGGTTTCAGCGGTAGCTGCGTGAGCGGCGGAGATAGGTAGACTTTGTGAAAGCATATTAAAAGTGAATCGAATGATAATATGGGAGTTTGCTTTCTAGCTTTCTTTCTTTTTTGTTTTCTCGTGGCGGCACCTCTATCGTAGATGAGAGGCTTCGTTGTGAGGCTGGGATGAGATTCCTGTGGAATTCATGAGTCTTGGCTTATCCTGGGAGTGGAGTGGGTGACTCTCTATCTGCATAGCGTTCACCGTACCGGTGCAGACGGCGTATCAACTGGCGAAAGGTGCACATTAGATTGTAGACCCAAATTCATCTTCGAAAGGCGGGTCAGTACTGTAATCCCAAACAACTGACTACAAAATAACTGTGTACTCGTAGTCTAGTTGTACCGTACGCACCCGACGGTGTGAATTTCAATGTTTGTATATAAAACACAACAGGAAGCAACAACTGTGTGAAAAGTATTCCCGAGAATAAGAGTCTCAGTCTCAGCATTCCGTTACGAGCGTTTCACTTCATTCGCTCGCCTCGTGTTCCTCTAATCCATCCAACGGTTAGAGTTTGCGACGCTTGTATCGGCAAGCATGACTGAGACGCAAATGGGAGATTATAGCATATTTTCTCGGGAAGGCTGAATGCTTTTCAGATTGTAAGTTGTTCTTTTCTTGTTTATGGTCTCAACAAAATTCAATGCGTAGGTACCGTACCGGTAGTACGTACGGTACAACACGTGTTTTGTTTTTCGGTACGTACACTGCGTACGTCAAAAATTACGTATGTACGTAGAGTACGTATGTACGTAGAGTACTACGTACGGATCCGCGGCGTTCACGAGTGCACCGTACTTGGGTATTCGCGCGAGTGCCCTAAGTAATCAGTCAATATATATACAGTAGCACGGTGAACAGTACGATGCAATTGTTGCATTCGTTCTGAATTACTGAGGTCCTCCCCACCTCGTCATTCTCCTCTCTTCCACTTCTACCGGATTGCAGGGTCGGCTATGTCAAAATCCTCTAGCTGTGGAGCTCTGAGAATCGGGCTTTGATACAAGTAAACAAAGCATTTGCGTGATTGTGAGCTTATAAAATTAGTCTGCAACTAAGAGCTAAAGCTGCTCATGAAGTACGATCGTGCCAATGTAATCGTGCCGCTGAGAAAGACTCTTGGATACGTCTCTTGTATCTTGATGAACCTCGACTTGATCGTGGAGGCTTATGAAGGCTTATGAAAGTGTAGTTGTATTCTCCGGATGCCGCGGGATAGGTTCGGTCGAATGTCCCAAATGTACTCGAAGAGACATTGGTACGAACATGTATTGTACTGTGATGGTGGTTGAACAGGGAAATGACTCGGTCATGGTTGTAATTTCATTCCACAATGGGCCCCTGTGCTGATAGCTCATTCTCTGTTTACCATCCCATCATTGCAAGCCTGTGGCAAACGAACTATGCTAGTTCCAATGGCTTGGTCAATATGTTGCTGACTTGCATTGTTGTGTTGATGGGGAGAATCTCAATCTCACCCCTCTCTTGATACTGCCGAAAGTGGTGGAATCGCGTATTGAGGTGCTTCTTGGTGCGCGGACAAAGCTTGAACACGGTCGCGATCTCCAATGCGCCGCTGTTGTCCTCATAGACCTTGCAAAATATCTTTGGAATGGACTCTGTGATTGGGATTTCTGCCCCTTGAGCTCCTTCATCAGATCCATGAGCGGTATCACGGACCTGAGGGCCTCCGACAGACCAATGAATTCTGATTTGGTGCTGGATAGCGCTACCTCCGTCTGCATTTTCGACTTCCACATCAATGGGCAGCGTGCATAGGAGATCAAGATTCCGTGCCTTGATCTAGCCGCGTCTGCGTCTTCCGCGGCCTTGGATCGGTCCCAATTGCCGCAGAAATTTGCGTCAACACGTAGAATGATTCGCTGTCATTGGACGTCATGATGATGCCCTTGTCTCTGGTAGCTAGCGAGTACGTACTTGCCAATCCACGTGATTGCCTTCCCGTGTTCGACCTTTGGGTCCGACAAAAATCTAGCACACTGGTGCACAAAATAAGCAAGCTCTGGCCTTGAACAAGCCAACAAGTACTCCAATCGGCCGATCACGCTCCGATAATGGAAGTGACCGTCAAACGGTTTGGAGCCTGAATGCCTGAAGAGAATCCTTGAGCTTGACATGGGAGTTGGCTTCGAACTTGTAGTCTCATGATCTAGTTGTACTAGGTCCTTCAATGTGCTGTTGATGAGATGCGGTTGCGTGAGGTGAATGGTGGGCTGTCCATCTGGGCTGACCTTCTTTTCGATCTTCACGCCTGGGAAATTTTTGACGTCGCCTTCGTCCGTGATGCCGAGTCCGATTGCTTGCATGTCTTCCATGATCTTATTGATCTCCTTCTCACTCGGGGAAGCAAGGATGGAATTGTCCGTGTACAAGGCGTAGAGAGTTTTCCCCCTGGTGAAGATGCATGGGTTGATGCGGCTTTGCACAAACCCGATCTTCTTCAGTTTTGCGACCAAGTAGTCATTCCATACCCTGCCTGCTTGTTTCTTACCGTAGATGTTTTTGTGGATCTTCAGCACAAAATCCTTGGCCACCCCGGAGGATAGGACGTACCCCTTTGGGATTTCCATGTACATGTCCCTGTCCACGGGGGCCTGGGGATTGGCCATGACGTAATCGAGCTGCCTTGTGTGTCATCCCCTGGATACTGCCATGACGAGCAGCATTCTAATGGACGACCACGATGCGACTGGCGCATACGTTTGCCTGTAATCTTGGCCAGGGACCTGCTTGGACCCATCAATGTTGAGCCTTGCCTTCCACTTGTACACTTCCCTTGTGACAATGCGTTGCTTTTGCTTCATCGCCCAGACTGACGGTAACACTGGGGCTCCTTCTGGTACTGATGATCGTGGAAAGATTGACAAATTCTTATTCTCCACCTGACCGTTGACCTCCTGGTTCATCGCTTGCAGGAATTGCTCTCTGTCTGGCTAGCGCATTGCTTTGTGCAGGTACATTGTATCGGGATCTGCGGAAGCAGCACATGGGTGTAGCTCCTGCATTGGGTGCCTCTCTTGTGCATGTGGGAACATGGCGGCGAGTGAAAATATTTCTCCTTCTACCGAGCTTGTGGACGAGGCAATTGCCATGGTTGCCATGTAGGCTTTGATTAGCCTTTGCATAGGCGACCTCCATCTGCGGGAGGAGCGAGTGCCCGTGCCTTCGCTGCTGGAAGCGGGAATTTCGTAGTCGGGCTCTCCGTCAACGTCCTCCGCTGGAGGAGAGGCTGCGCTCTGAGCCAATTCGTTGGGGCCCTTGCCCTCTGCTGGGGCAACTGTGCACGTGCGGAGTCCTTCTGAAGGAGGCGGGATTTCCTGACTGCGGGGAATGTCCAAACCGGTCTGCTGGAAGGTGACGGTCTTTGCTGGAGTCCCCTCGCTGCTTGACTCCTTCTGACGGGCTGACGAAGCCTGCTTTTGCCTGCCATAATGACGGTGGTGGACGCTCCTCAGCGCTGGTTGATCAAACTTTATGTGGAACTGTTGCAAGACATGACCCGTGGTGAGGTTGAGTACCAAGCTACCAAACGGGCGTGCTGCGGCGACCGCCCGAGGTACCCATTGTGGAGCAATTTGTGAAATATTCCGGCCCCTCCTTGTAGCGCGCCGTCCAGCGCGTACGCCGGACAGCCAAAATGATGCCAGTGCTTCGAGTGGGTCATTACCCGGGTTTTACCAAACGCTTCCATCGTCGCGGTACTTGAGGTTCGGGACATGATTCTCCGCATCGCATTCGCATCGCGTGCGGCCACAAATTCGCAGTGTTGGTGGTCGGCCACCGTCGGTTGGCCTGGGACAGTGAGGTCCGAGTTAGGTCCTGCAGGATCCCAATCCTCCGTTGTTCTGCTCTGCCATTTTGATGGTGGGCATTTACTCCCGCAAACATGAGGCCCTGTCCACTCTGATTGCACTTTGACCTCCACTCCTTCGAGCTGAAGACTCCATTGTCTGCATGGTAATACTGGATCCTGACGCCGCGTGTGGATGCAAATCGCTCAAAGGCCTCCTTTGCCTCAACGATGTCCGCTGCACTGGATGACTTCTGGAGGTGGACGTACCCAAAGTCCGTCGCGTGGTCGACAAAGACTGTGCCCGTGGTGTACTGAGACTTGGTGAGAGTGCCCGACACCTGCGCAACGAGACCTGGGGTTAGCAAGGTGAGCTGGTCAACTGACACGCATTCAACCTGACCTCATCCATCAACCTGACTTCGTCAATGTCCGATGGCTTTGATCTCCATGCCCTTTTCTTTGCCTTCCCATATAGACATGCAGTGCAAAGTGGTACAGGGCAGGTGAAGAGCCTCCTCGGAAGCATGCCTCTTTTGGCCATTGCCTGGATCTTCTTCGGGGAGACATGGTTGAATTTCTGGTGGTAGGACAGGAACTCTGCTGCCACGTTCGTTGGCTGCTTGTCCTCCTTGTCTTCGACGATGATCTGTTGCATGCGTTGTTCTCCACTGGTCGGTCCGTCTAAATTGAATGCCGAGGGTGAGACGGCCCTCTCTGTCTCCGTGGCCTCGTCCTCGTCCTTGGTTGGGACGTCGTTGGTCTGTGCTTCGTAGCAAACGTAAGGAGAATCGGGGGCGGCGGTATCCCTGCTTTGGCGCAAAATGCCTGGAACCGCTTGTATCCTGGGGCTGTTTGAAAGGTGGCAACGTTGGTTCTAGGATCCAACAGGATGGTCATCCTGCACTTCCACTGATCCCATTGCAGGACCACACAGTCCTCGTAGGTGGACTCCTTCGTGCCTATGGGAAGAGGATGCGTGTCTTTCCTGGACTGTGCAAAGTGCTGTGGACTGAACAGACGCGCTTCGAGTCCCGGTGCGTAGTGACTCCCCGGTAGGCGATGATGATGGATCATGCTGTTGTTGTCTTGGCACTTGAAATTCATTATCCCAACCATCACATCTCGGACTCTTGCTCCTCCGACTCCCTTGACGTTGTATTTGACTACGACTAGGTTGTCCTCGAAGTCTTCCCTTCGGCTGGACATGCACGTCGACCAGCGATTGTCCACGCCCATTGGACCGGAGTTGGTATCGAAGCTCACGGTCCTGCTGGTGATGGTTCCGGTTGTACTGGCTGTAGCCATCGCCCAGTGGCTTCCGTTAATCGTCGCATGCATTGCCATCACTCCCTTGGCCCATCTCTTCATGTTTGTGCGCTGATGGTGAGTGTAATTTGGATGATCGGCCACGCGTTGCAGGAGCTTGTGTCTCTGGACATTGCAGCCCCGATCTCTTGTCTTGCACAATCATCGCTGGATGCCTTTCTCTGTTGTTGCTAGGGCTTCCGTTGCCCATGACCATGCCTGCATCCCCTGTCTGCATATCTCTCGGACTGCGCTAACCCTCTTAGATTTTGCAATGTACTGAATGCAATGTTTAGAAGTTAGTAGCGGGTCCTCCAGCCTGATTAACCCCAATGTGGCCCAAGCTAGCAGCTTGGTCACGAGGGCTTGCCAAGGCCCAGACCACGAGTAGTGGCCTGGGCATAGGAGTCAATCAGACTCCAATTCGGCGTTGACGATGCCGAGGTAGGACTGCGCCAGGCGCTGCTGGGCAGTGCCCTCTTGAGCTCCCGCTCCGGATTCCATCTGGTCTGTGAGACCCTTGGTCTTGCAGTCCTCGGCAAGGTGAGCGCACCAGCAGTATCCGTGCTTGGTGCAGAAGAGGACTTCTTTGCCCTTGACCTTCTTCTTGTACCCGTTGGCCTTGTCGGCCTCCATTGGCTTGACCTTCTGCCAGTCGGCAATCGTGCCGTGCTTGGTGCGAGTCTTTCCGGACCGCCTCCAGTCGTGGTCTCTCCAGCTTGAGCGACGACTTCCTTGAGGTCATCCATTTCGGCCTGGAGAGCAATGAGGGTCTTCTTACCCTTGCAACCTCCTTCAAAGTCTGACTCACCCAACCTGGTCACATACTTGTTTCCGACCATGTGCATGAGCTTGTTGGCAGTGAGGCTGTGTCCCTCGTCGTAGTCGTTGATATTTTGCTTGCCATAATCGACCAAGTCGGCATCGGGCAACGTCTTGTATGCCTGTACAGGGCAAGGGCATCCTACCTATGTAGAGTCAGGACGGCGCTACCTAGGATGTCCTGTAGACAACATGTTGTTTTCTACAGAGAACCTAGGTTGCCCTGTAAACAAATGGGTGCTGTCGAAAAGCGGCTGTCCTAGGTAGCCTAGGTACTACCTAGGTAGACAGAGGTAAATCCTATAACTTTTAGGAAGGCCAAATAAACCCAGATCCGAGGCAGGGTCATTGTAGTCGGTAGTTGTAGTTATTGGTCATTTCTCTTGATCGTGGCTTCATAGGTCATAGCCGATTGTCGAACAACTCGCAATGTTTGCTCCCTCCTCGCTGTAATCAAGCAAACGCTCAATACCGTAATGGTCAAGGCATCCCTCATGTTGAAAATCAATGGCGATCTCCTTAGTTATGATACCACCAAGGTCGTCGACTTGGGGAAGGAATGGAGAAATAGCAATCCTATAAGGGCGGAATATCCGCAAAACTATTACGGCAATGAATCAGAAGACGATGCTGATAATGAGGACGGTGGTGTTGGTAATAATGGCAACAATGGCGATAACAACGACGGTAGCAGCAGCTAGTAGCAACTTTTAATAGTGACTACCAAGTAAGAAAGACGATAACAGCAATTTAATGTCTCTACTAGTACCGATACGCCCTCTTTAGTCTATTATCTAGCAGGAAATACCCCGGCTACCTAGCTACCTAGGTAGGCGGCTACATAGGTTTTACCTAGATTCCTGTGGAGAACAGGATCTACAACTTTGGCTGTCCTACGGTAGGTAGTCCTGTAAACGGATAGGCATATTTCCTAGGTTGCCCTGTGAAGGAATTGGCCTCTGGAATCTGGAGTCTAGGTGCCCTAGGAAGGTGCCCTGTAGGAGGTTTGAAGAATTTCTCCAACTGCATCGTGCCACGTCCCAAAGCCATCCGAGCCGAATGTCTTCCTTCCTTAAATCTATCGTACGCGAGCGAAATGATGCAAGTAACACTCACATCACCACATCCCCGACGGTAATCGAGCACGAAGTGCTCGACACCATTCTCCTCTTTCTTCTCTCCGGTGTCGGCACGTAGTGCATTATTATCTTGTAGGCGTAGGCGCGTGTGTAAGAATAATCAAGAAATTCTAGAAAATTTAGCATTTTTAGTTTTCTGTACTTTTCGGTATATTTTTTTTTCCATAGGGGAGCCTTTTTTCGGGATAATCCGGATGTGTACACGAATATCGTCTGATCCCGGAAAAAGTAGCGGTAATTGTAGCCCTTGCTCCCACGGACTCGTTCACCCAATTTTGGGATATTGGTCCCGTTTCCCATCGATTTATGGCGGTCGAAAGCCGGATTTCTTGACAACAAATATTGTCTCTGAATCTAATTTTGGCTTGCGGGATTACTTCGTGGTTGTCATGATCATGTCGGTTGACATGCCCCAACCAAAATCTTCTTGTGTGTTGCGTATCGCAGTCCAAACACTGGTTTTGAGCAGATATTTTTTAGTCGTATTAGTCGATAACCTGTTTGTGAAGTAACCTTTTCCTTACTGGACGGGACTTAATCGATAGCCCTACCTGTAAGGTAAAGCACGTTCCTTCTCGGTTTCTCGCCTCTCTTCTTCCTCCCCACGAGTGCTCGCTACCACACCACACACCTGAACTTATAGAGTACGGAAGTCTCTTCGACCTTTCATCACTACGCGGATCGATCATGAGCGCCTCTAATGACCAAGAAGAAGAAGAAGAGTCAACTCTCGAACAGCTGTTGCAAGCCCGGAATGAGCAAGCTGGTGATTCAGACCAGGCAGACGAGGAAGAAGACGAAATGTTCGGTTTCGCCCAAACTGAAGCCATGAAGAAACAAGGGCGGCAACAGCTCCTGGATGCGATCAGGCTTGTTCCTGAAGACTCCAAGGCGGCATACCTGGAAGCTATGGAGCGTGTTCCACATCTAGTGGAAACAGAATCCGACCCCATGCGCTTCCTTCGCTTTGAGAAGTACAACCCGTTTGCCGCGGCTCGCCGCTTGGTGACTTACTGGAAGACTCGGAAAAACATATTTGGGGAGAGGGCCTTCCTTCCTTTGGATCTTTCGAAAAGTGGCGCCTTGACGGCAGAAGATGTCGCCCTTCTCAACAGCGGTCTTCACGCTCTCCTCCCTAACGACAAGAAGAATAGGAGCGTGTGGTGCCTTGACAGATCCAAGTTGGCTGTTGGTGAGGACAATAATAGGGGTCGCTCAGCTTCAGTCATCTTCTTTCTGCTTTCAGTTCTATCCGAGAACGAAATGAGTCAAAAGGATGGATTTATATTTGCCATCGTGCTGATCAATCCCACTGGTGCCACGTTTCAACGAGCGAACGTAGACATGATCAAAGAGCTGATTCGTATGGCATTTCCCCTGCGCTTGAAGCGACTTCACATGATTTGCTGCCCACCAAAGCTGGTTGGTCAGACGTTTGTAAAGACGTTCGTCCCCATGACGCTTCAGACCCTGGGTAGCTTCTTTTCGAGTAAAGCCGTCGTTCATGTTGCAGAAACTGATGAAGCCATGCTGCGGAAGCTGTTGCCGTGTGGGTTTCGCCGCGAGGGCCTTCCGTTGTCCGTGGGTGGTATCTGGGCCTACGGCAAGTTCGTTGAATGGCAGGAACAACGAGGGCTAGTCTTGGAAACGAGGATTGCAACAGATACGAGCGAGTGTGATCTAGCGTCTATTGTCCGAACGACATTGGCGAGCTATTCTGCAAAGCTTGAAGAAAGTCATTCCGCATCCAACACTAGTGGGGTCGCGCTCTTGGATGCCAGCGACAATGCCCGCAAGGTTGCAAGCTCAAGCAATGCACATTCAACTGGTGAAGCATCTGAATTCCTTGTGCATCAGGAGCAAGGTTTTTCAAAGGAAGAGCGGGATGCGATCTTACGTGATATTTACGGATCAACGGATGTCCCGTTCACGCTTACCAAGGAGGTCCTAGAGGAAGGCCGAGCTCGAGCGCAGCTGGAAGAAGCGATCGACCTCATCGACGACAAGGACAAGGCTGCATATCTAGAGGCCCGGGAGCGCGTCCCACACCTCGTCGAATTGGAGTCTGATCCTCTTCGCTATCTTCGCTGTGACAACATGGACCCTTGGGCCGCTGCGAAGCATCTTGTCGCATACTGGAAGAAGCGGAGAGAACTGTTTGGAAAACATGCGTTTAATCCTATGGTCCTAGAGGGAAAGAGTGCCCTATCTGCAAAAAGCATTGAACTGATCGAATGCGGCTACATATCGATTCTTCCAAATGACGCGATGGGTCGGGTTGTCGTATTGCATAACAGATCACGACTTGTTGATAGTATCACGGGGTACACTCTTGATGATCGCGTGAAGTGCTTTTTTTACCTCTATTCTTTGGTTGCTGAAAGTGAGGAGAGCCGCAGTCACGGGGTTGTCGGGCTAACTATGCACTGTGATGGCGCTCCTCCTGCAACGTACAGCCGCGAGGCTGTCCAGAAGATGCTAGCCGTCTTGGCGAGTGGGGCGATTCCGTTCCAAATCAAAGCCCTTCATCTTATTAGCCCGTCTCAAAGACAGTCGTGGTTGCAAAGCATCATGTCGGTAACTCTTAAGCTCGTTGGACGGTGGGGCTATTTGAAGCAGAGGACGGTTGTTCACGCATTCGAAAAGGACGCGGACTTGGTTGCAGACCTGCAAAAGTTTGGCCTTCGGAACAGTGGTATCCCTGCCTTTCTTGGGGGGGCTTGGCATTACGCAGACTACAGTGAAGTTCTGAAAGAGCGAAGACGCTACGAAAAGACTCTTTATGGCAACCCTGCTGGGAGTGATCAGGATTCAAGAGGGTCCGGGCGGGCTTCAGGTTCGACTGGCGATAAGAAAAGAAAAGCTCAGAATGATGATGATAATACGAATGCGGAAGATGCCGTTGCCAATGAGTATGAGTGGAGAATGAAGAAAAGGAAAATGGATGCCCTCTATGCGCGGCGAAAACGCGAGAGACTGAGAATCGAGATCGAGGTCTTGCAGGACCAGTGCAAGGAGTTCGGGGACAAGAACGCTCTCTTGGATATGGATAATAGGCAACTGGAGAAGCTCATTACTTCTGCAAATGATGAGGTACAATTGCACGAGAGTGGCAAGTTACGGCTAGCGCATAGTTCTGCTGCTGCTGCCGTCTCGATGCCAGCGTTTGGTGGGGTGGTTCACCCTTCACTAAATCGAGTCGCTGCGAATCCACAGTTAAATCAGCTGGAGGAACTTTTGCTGAGCAAGCCCAATCTCAGGGAGAAACTACTGGCACAGCTGATGCAAAATCTTGGTGGCGTGGCCGCGAGAAATACTACTTGGGGTCTGACTGGGGATTCAGCTCCGGCCGCTCTAGCCTCGTTTCCGCCTGCCCCAGATCATGTCGGCCAACTTGCGCCTTTTCAGGCTCCACTTCGACGTGAGCATGCCCCGGTAGAACCGAATACGTCTGCTGTATTGCCAGCAATAGACAATACCGACCTGACGAATCAGCTTTTGCACCTGAGTCGACAACTGGGCACGACTCCTATCACGGCACCAAGCGGAGCTCATTTCTCGAGAACAAGGATGCATTCCACCGCGCCCGCCTTCGTTTCTGCCGCGCTACAGTCGACCGCTAATGGATCTCATGGCTCCACTTTGCAAACTCAACAGTTTCTACTTTCGCAATTGTCGGCCATGGGTCTAGCTGCGCCCGAGCCGTTGGCAGAGCCTACGGCAAGCAATCTCATGGATCTCTTCATGCAGCTGAATGGAGGAGCCAACCAGGACGACCCTACTAGGTTTCAGCGGTAGCTGCGTGAACGGCGGAGATAGGTAGACTTTGTGAAAGCATATTAAAAGTGAATCGAATGATAATATGTTTGTGTTATCATCATTTAATTTGATCTATAACTACGACTCACATTAGTCCAACAAGTCGTCCCAGTCCCGGTTGATCCGTATCTATTCGCTGGCCTTCCATCAACATCAACCATTCACCATGCACCCAACATCAAACGATCTTGGATAGTTCAGTGTCTAGTCGTTCCCACTGCCAACCATTACCTTCTCCCCCGTTTCGCACTACGTTTAAGAATGCTTCGTTTACTTATATGCTTGCTGGCCTTTTGGAGCTCCCAGGCCTTTGGTCCGACGTTTTCAGCTCGCCCGGAGGGTCGCGTTACTGCTCTCGCCGCGGCGACCTCTGCCGATACGCCTGGTACCAGCAATATGGATGCGTCGGAAATTGTAGCCCGGCGAATCATTGTAAAGGGTGATGTACAAGGTGGTTACTACCGTTCCTGTGTACGAAATGAGGTAAGAAGATCTCATGCAATTTTGCCAGCACACCACGTTGCTTTTGCAGGCTCTCTGTGTGTAGATGAGATCGATACAACATGTGCTCACTATTCGTTTCCATTAATTAACAGGGAGGAAGATTCCGAAAACTAGTTGGAACCATGTCTCCTCCAGAAGAAGATGTGGATGAGGCAGAAATCTACGTAGAAGGTAAGTCGACCCTGCTGATGCAATAAACGGAGGCGCCCATCAGCCACCAGCCTAAGGTTCCTTCTCTCCCCGTACCCCCTTCTCGATTCGCAGGCAAGCTAAAAGTTGTGGAGGGGTTCATTCGGTGGTTGAAACGGGGCGATGTTGGCCTGAGTCAACAAGCCACGGTATCCAACGTTATAGAAGAAGAACCGACCGGCCTATACGATGGTTTTTACGTCAAGACGAAATAGAAATGCTCCAGATTCGGTCTTGGCTTCTGGTAGCAGTGATAGTAGCTTCCAAGTCTAATAGTCTTAGTCGTACCCTAGTCTTCTCTCGAAAGTTCCACTGTGTTCTCCTCGTCCTCTCTCCAGCGGATGTACGCACCGCCGACAGGTGCCAACCAAGTAACAGTCCCGTTCTTTGTATTCTGGTAGTAAAAATCACCCGTGTCCGATTTGTGCTGGATCCAGTCGGGTGCGATACTATCTAGGTCGTCGGTGTTGGCGTCCTGAGCAACCGCCATGGTCTCGTCGTCGCCCCAATGTGCCTGCCAAGTCGACCCGGACTGAACCAAGGCGTAGTAAAGTACGGGGTATCCAATCATACAGAGTAAGATTTGCCACGGGAATCCCATGACAAGCTGCATCGTGACTTGTGCCGCCTTCTCCTTTCCTACAACCATTTCAATAGTGTGACGTAGAAACTGACATTTGCCGGTTTGGAAGGGTACCGTGGACCGATTCACTGGGATGGTAGAGCAGTTGCCGTATTGTATCATAACTTCAATCTCGTCCCTCCCCTCATGGTAGCTTTGAAAGTGCAGGTGTGAAAGAATGTCGGCCAAGTCGTTCAGGTTTGCGAGAAAGGTCACATTGTTAGCTGCGACAGCACGGCGTCCAAAGACCGGCCTGACGAGATCCCAAGACTGCTCATTGAACGTAAGATAGCCCTTTCCAGCGAGAACAGTCACGCTAGCAAGTTCAACGTGATGGTCGCTGACTTCTACATCGATCCCGTTCACCACGGCTGCGGCATCACAGGCCACAAGATCTGTCAATGCCGGATCAAAGATGGACCCTCGGCAAGGATCAGACGCTGTGCGACGGAGTCCGGCCTGCTTGAGATCAAAGGGCCCAGAGGGTCCTGTCATGGTCAGGGTGTCAATGACGCAATCCACCCGAATTGGTTGTGTCACGACGTCGGATGTACTGACAACAGAATCTCTTTCACCACTGACTGCCACTGCACGAAACTGCACTTGCGAGCTCATGACTTTGCCCATCTTGTGGCTATTACAATGGTCCGGTGATGAGACGAAGGAGAGCTCGACACCGGTATTGTAAGGGAAAATTTCCGAGGCCTCCAGCATGGTTCCAGATGTCAATGGTTGTTGGGTTGCAACGTCCACCAGGACGCCAACTTCCGCAGAAGGAACCGACTCGATGAAGTATCTAATCCGACGCTGATATCCAGACGTGTCCTTTCCGTACCAGTGTAGATTCGTTTGCTCTCGCGAATCTTCTCGGATGGTAAAGTCGAGGTCGGCAACGGCAGAGAGAGCCGTGGCAATTTTGAGTTCCACAGTCTTTTCGGTAGACCAGAGACCTGCCCGGTCCGCCACTCGAAACCGAAACGAATCTTGGACATGGTCTCCTTGGACGACGGGTACCAAAACGCTAGAGGGGTTCCAAATGTACTTGACGAAGACGGGATCCGCGTCCTTACTGTCGACAGTGAACTCTAAAGTCGACAAAGGAGTGCCATGCAAGAGTCCGTCTTGACGAAAGCTCCCAACAGTGAGGATCAACGTTCCGTAGGTTGGAGGCTTTGTGACTTGCACACGTGTAATGGCATCATCGACATCCTCATCAATCCCAGAGAGCAATATCTTGGGTGAAAACAGAGTCTCGACTCCTTCAACAATCGTAACAGGCTCCACTGAAAGCGCCGTGGGTGGATCGTTGACTGGATTGACAATCACGTCGACAGTCGAAGAAGCACACTGTTGGGCGCTAAACACGGAAGATACAGCAACACAATAGGAAAAGGTGGTAAAGACTTCGTTGGTCGCATTCGAATACTGATTGCGAGGCGGTAGATACACAATTTCTGCGACTTGGTCTACCGCAACTAACACCAGGACGCTTCCGTCGGTACCGCTACCGGTCGAGGAAGAAGCATCCAGGGATCTGTTATCGGCAGGTAGGTGCAAGCGTCCCTTGTTTGGGAGGTGTGTAATGTAGACGTAAACATTCACGGGAGACTGTGGACCACGAAGATTGAGGGATTCCAATAAGTCTCGGACTTCTTGGTCCAACCATTCCACAGGCAAGCGAATCGGGACGGCTTCTCCCAAGGGCTGTGCCTCACTATACCACTCAGCTGGATGTGACCCTGCAACTTTCTCGGCGTCTTCATTGATGCGAACGGTGGAGTTGACAGAGTATGGCGACGACGCGTCAAGACCTTCCAAAAGTCGTTCGCGGACCAACCCGGCATTCATAGTGCCTGGGTACAGGCTCAACTCATAAAGACGCCCCAACCAAGGCATGTTGTCAAAGGCCAATAACTGGACCTTGTTGTTCGTATTCCAGTGGGCCAAGTCATTGCGAAAGGACTGCTGCAATATACCACTGGCTTGTCCATTGACAAAGGCTTGTTGCTGGGAATCACTCAAGGAAATCACAACGTGGGCAAGCTTGTCGTCGGGCAAAGTCATGTTGACGAGACTGTATCGCTGGCAAGGCTCCAAAAAGGCTTCGCTGGTACGGTAGTACAGCTCGAGTACATGTCCACGTTGATTCAACTGAAAATCAATACTGTTGGCATCGCAATAGTTGAGAGCCGCACTGGTGGGGATGGATCCTTGCGGTGCTCCAATCGTGAGAATCGGGCGTAAGGCCGTGCTGACGGTTGCTGGCGTTCGAAACCATAGCTCCAACGTGATTCCTTCACTCGCCGATTGAACCTGATCCAAGATGCTTGTCACGGGTCCTTGGCTTTGAATACCCTTCACCATATCATTCGTCTCGGCCGCCGTGACATTCGCGGTATAACCCACGCCTGGGCTGTTGCCTGCCCCGCAAGTTGTCTGTGACAGGTCACGGACCAAACGTCCCGAAGCATCGTTGGGCTGCCGTAAATTCGTAAACTTTCCCGCCAGGCATTGTCTCGATCCAAAGGTGTACCGAACGATCGCTTGCGGCGACTCGGCGGCTCCCTGTGCAGCCACGCCGAGGGTCCACACCATCGTCGCGACGAGCGAAAGCCGCTGGATCA
>Ga0307978_1000771_pt1 | contig 25596 bp, 17 predicted proteins | sample OrgLakmetage1056_FD_203151 | JGI IMG/M metagenome (GOLD analysis project Ga0307978, IMG submission 203151) | Saline water microbial communities from Organic Lake, Antarctica - #1056 | ecosystem: Environmental > Aquatic > Non-marine Saline and Alkaline > Saline | place: Antarctica: Organic Lake...
TCAATACAATCAATTCCTTCTCAAGTTTGCTGAACTCATGGGACCAAAAACAGCACAGGTCGTTGATATGAATGAGTGGGTAAAGGATGTTTCAATCCTCAATGATGTGGTAAAGTGGTTAGGCTTCAAGGGATGCCGCTTCAAAGCACTTTTGCATGAGAATCATGATGGATATGGAAGGGACAATACGGTCTTAGACCTTGGTCCGCAATGCCAATACCCACATGATTGAAGGGACAGCATTTCTTGCCATCATAATATCGTAAATAACAAATAACCAGTTTGTCAAATAATTATGGAATATTAGAGGATTTTATTTCCTCGCACATTTGTGGGAATGTAATGATCACGATAGTATTGTATTAGTGTAAATATTCAATCTTTGTCGGCGAATGAATTGCAACGAATTATGGGATTCCAGTGCCTATTATGTTATGGTAAAAATGAATCCCGTCTCTGCTGCTAGTAGTCATGCGAACATTTATGTGTCTGTGGGAGGTCTTGGACTTATTTCAGCACTTTCTCCATCTACGATATAAAGAGATACTCAAAGTTTGCCAACACCCCTACTACCTGCGACTCTTAATTGGATCGTCAGGAATACTAGTGATGATACATCTTGGCAAATTCATCATACCTTCGATAAAAATAGAACCTCATTTTTAGATGATGAATGGACGAGGATATAAACAAACCCTTGGATGAATTTCGTATGAAAAGATCATTGTAAGATGTTGTGATTCATCAAGTACTAGTCTGATTAAACAAAAAATCGATTCCATGATTAGCCAGTCAATGACATCCCTCGAGCGACGCCATCCTTCTTTCCTTTCTTTGCTACATGCCTTTTCTTCTTCTTTGACTTTTTCTGTTTCGATACAATTTCGCAAACAAGTTGCTCCTCAAGTGCTTTTAATGTCACGACAAAAGGACTACTGAAACAGCATCCCCTACCTCCTACAGCAGCAGCAATAGTACCACCTTTACCAATTGCTACCATCACGTCCTCCTTCTCAGCACTGATAATCTTAGAAACATATATATCTTTCATGCTCGGTATATGTATCACGATGAAGTATATACAATACAAATTAGACTGTGGAACATAGTTATCGCCAAACCAGTGACCATCTATATCCTCTTCTGCTGGTAGACTATCAGAATCACGCCGGCATAGCATCATCACGTAATCGTTTTCCAAAAGAGTCATAGATAACACGATATTGAAATCTTCTTGCAAAGGGAGGTTTTGGGGAGACGTATCATCTTTCATATCGTACATATCATACACATCAAGGCTGCCTCCATCCCTTGAGTAACCAACTAGCCTAGATGGTGTTCTCAAAGTATGCGATGAGTACTTAGGCATTTCGGCTGTGGGCACTCTAGGTACAAATGCAGGCTCTGCTGTCCTATAAAATATGTTTTTTCTAGTTTTCGAGACAAGGAAAACGACGACGCGAGTGAAAATGAATGACCCAGAAAGCCACACAGCGATAATCACAATAGCGATCCAACCAATGATATTGAAAATGGATTCATAAGACCAGACCTTGTCTTTTCGCATTCCTCGAAGAAGCGGGACAATATTCATATGGATGTAGACATGATAGGCCTCATGATGGACGCCAGCTTCTCGATCCTTCTTTTAGATTTCATTGTCAGAAAGTAGTTTAGACCACGGATCTATCATTGTAATACAGAAGCGTAGATTGTGACTACACTAGACAGTATTAAATCGGTTGAAAAAAGAAGGAAAGTCCTAGTCTGATAGTGCATAGAGCTCATACATTTGTTAACTCGGAGGCCAGGGTAATGGTGAAGGTATCAGTTGGAGCAATTTAGTAGAAGCTTCGTTGTAATCACTTCAATGCAGTTATTGTTGACATTTGGAAGGACATATCTAACGATCCCCACAGAGTACACCGAGGTAAGTATGCACTCCCTTGGCTAGGGCAATAACTAAAAACTGTATCAGATCTTATAGATCTGTACCAATTCTAATCTCTGCAGAGTAGGGCACTACGGTGTATATTGTTGTGATCATCAAAGCGATTAATTGGTCTACAAGACAATGTCGTTAATTCTGCTTGAACATACTCTACCCCAGCACTTTCATGGATGGTCTTCTCGTATGGAACTGCATTGGAACGGCGGGAAAGGAGATTTTATCATGTTTATAAATGAATTAGTGCATATTCTTTATTCATGGTTCTGCGAGCCTCTTGACGATGCCTTGTTTGTAGATTCCTTCCATATTTATGAGGATATTAGTGCCCAACCCAATGCCATGTTCTCCCAACAACTGCAGACATTTTTTCAATCTTTGCCAGCACTAAATTTGTTCAGGATGAAATTTACTGCTGCCTACACTTATAAAGGAATGATCTATTTTTAGGGATCTCTAAAAGGTTATTATTGATGGCATTGTGCTATTCAATGTAATGTCAGCAATTACATAATAAACCACCTCGTGTAGCTTGATGCATCCTCAGAAGAAGATCGCAAACACTTGGCATCATATACTTACGCTTTATCTCTTTTTCATACCAGGATTTGTTGATCGTAACTCGGCATACAGAATTGACAATATCATCTCAGAATCAAAATATGGTTTACAGCCTGTTCCTTTTATCCAGGCAAGATAAAGTCATCCAAATCTCCGAAACCATCATTAGCACTTTCTTTGTCAAGGCATTGGTCAAGTCCAAGCCATTCATTTACAACTTTATTTCTACTTCTCCCTCGCTTCCGTCCTATTCGATGTCTTCGTCGTCTTTTCTTGGATCTCTCATCTCTACCGGGTCTTTGATTTGAAGAACCTAATTTCTGCCTTTTGTTTATCGTCAGATCGAATCCAGATGATTCAAGATAGTCATTAATGACGTTCGGGAGGGTCTTAAAACTTTTGTCTTGTGCGAGAGCTTCAAACATGTTACATATAACACGATTCTCATTGGTTTCAACTTTCATTTTTTGACTGCATTTTATCAATTTTTCGTTTAGATCATGCACAACTCCATTGAATTTTCCTGCTCCTTCACTTTGTCGCTCACACCATTCTGAAGCAAAGTTCACGAATATATTCAGTTCTGAGAATTTATCGGAGAGCGTTGCTACTTTCATAACAGAAAATATGCAAACAATTGCCTCGACTAGAGATAACGTACTCTTCATATTATCAAGTTCTATTGACTGTACCCTTTCGTGGGAACTGGTGATAACATCTACAGAACTAGACACAGTAGACATGATCTCCCAAAGCAACGCATATAGCTGCTGATTTTTGTCCGATGAAATCTCAGTGTCGGTAATCTGAAGCAGAGTGCTGAATAGAGAAAGTGAAATTTCAAGTTCGGAGACTCTTTCAATCGCGTATCTGAATGACCTTGGATTCTGCAAGTCAGTTAGATTACTAGACAAGTGCTTGTCAAGAAGGGATATGGCTGTGTTGGTAGGATTTGCATTGGCCCAAAGGCTAGCAATGTTTTCTACAGAAACTGACAGGGACCATGCATGAATTCTGGAACCATTTGTACTCATCCAGCTAAATTTAGGATTTAATTGATCTCTATTTGTCACGGAGGCAATCGATTTGTAATCTTCAACACACCTTTCAAATGAGGCAACTGAATAAGATGACTTCACAGTCTTGTCTATTGAAGGATTCTCGCTAGAAGAGCTACTGATCACACCTGTGAGACGATCCAAGATCCTAAGTAGGCTGGGGACACGTGACACGGCAATGGAAATCAAGCTCTTGAAAACTGATCGCTTCCCCCCTTCAAAGTTTTGTAGAGTATTCCAAAGAATCTCCCAAGATGCCCGAATACAATCCGCACAAGTCTGGGCTATTTCAAAGTTTTCAAAACAAATGAATTGCCTCGAGTTGCAAAGCTTTTCAAGGCAACTAATCAGTTTCCCCATCATTTTGACTTGATCAAGGCTTTGCGAAGTAAGTTCATTCAAATCTCTGCAAATCATGTTGAACAATTTGCAGTGGCATTGACAGATCTGTATTATTTCACTTCTTTTTTGAAAGAAGAAATTAACAGAAGATTGCTGCAACAACACATTAAGGGTAGATACTGTGGCTCGAGAAACAGCTTGAGAAAAGGAATCGGGATTGATGTCATCATTCTTATGATCCCAGCATATGCTATAAAACTCTACAATGTCCCGGTAAAGGTACAAAGTAGATAGACCACCAGAATAGCTACAATTTGGCAATGCACCGATCCAACTACTCATCATTTGCAGTACCGAAAGAGTTGTCTCGACATATTCTGCTTTTTCACCCTTTCCGCAGAGGTTAAAGTTTGTCATGGCTTGGAAGATTTTTGCACTGCGTTTAAAGAATATTTCAAGTACGGAGATCCTGAAGCAAAGAGGAACTCGCCCCTCACCCTCAGTGCGATCATCAGGAAAGTGTAAGCAGCTCAAAAGTGAGTTTACAAGAAATGAGTATTTGAATTCATCTTCGTACTCAGCAGAATTTGTGCTGTCGCCGTCAATCCACAAACAAAGCATTCCATCTGCCAGTGAACATGCTATTTGGTCTCGCATGGAACTTATCACCTCTTTGCTCAGGCTAAAAGCAATATATTTCCTCTTTAAATTCAACGTAGATGGACTATGTGACCACGATGGGCAGATGTCAATGTTTTGTGCTGTCCAAAATTCTCTTTCTCTTTCGCATAGCAGTTTTTGCCAACCGAGAAGATACAAATGATGTTCATCTTCTATTAGGTCAATGGAGGGAGTTAGTGGAATATCAACTAGTGCCTTGATAAAAGAAATTGCCAGAAGAATGATCTTCACTTGGCGATCAGGAATGCCCGCACGAATGAAAGTGGAGTACTTGTTTCCCTCCAAAATAAGACCTTCCAACAAGTCTCTCCATTTCAAAGGAACAGCCATCTGTTGAAGCGAAGCTAACAGAAGTAAAACCAGAAAAGGAATCTCTCGCAGCAAATGGCAATTTCTAGTGACTAATTCGAGTTCGTGTGAATCTCCAATGCTACAACTTGAACTGTCTTTCAACGGCAAGAAACATGGAAGCATTCGTGCAACAGTCGCATTCAGAATCCTTTCGATAGCATCATCATGAAGAAAACCTGACCTACAGGCAGCTATGATTTTAGAAAGCATATGCTGTCGCCAAGATGAAGGAACGGAGCTGGCCTCGTCCCCAACAATACTATTTGAAATAAAGCAAAGTGCCTGAAGCGCAGGCTTATCAAGAATACGGCTCTCGGGCTGGAGATTATCTTGATTAAGAAAAAGTAGACCATCGTACCCCCATGAAACCTTGCCCTCTACGTTGGCACCCAAATGCAACGATAGTTTGTCGCAGTGAACTTGTTTTAATCCTAACCGTACTATGCTCATCCTATCACCAGGAATGCACACAAAAGATTGCAACATAGCAAGGTAAACACTTCTCGGAACTGTATAGATAGAGCTATTTAGTGCTTGGAATACAGTTGAAAATTTAACAAAAGGAGATTTGTCAAGTTCGTAGCAGCTCGTATTTGATTTACTCGCAATACTGGAGATTATGAATAGGACCCAACAGTACCCTATCTCTCTATATGCGCCATAACTATCGGTGCCAGGGTTCTCAATCAAAATATTAACGATTTGTTGGACGATGCCTTGCTGACAGGATGGTAACTCAAGATATAAAGCGACCAAGATCGCCGAAGCAAAGGTAATATAATTCAGACATTCACCATCAGGGCGGTAGTGCGACATTAGGTAGTGCGCAAGCTCTTTCCATAAATATTCCCGAGACCAGATATTGACACCATCACCATTCAAGAATATGCTTCTCCTCACCACGATTCGACACTTGGCGAAATAGACCTGGGAATCACAAGCATCTATGCTGATGTGATCAAATTGATGCCCAATCCTCTCCATAGCATCTTCTGTGCGCACACCAAAATCTATGCAACTATCATCTTCTGTGCTGATATTATTGCCTTTTAAAACATCGATTAATTTTCTTGCAGAGCCATAAATTTGATGCTCTTCTTTTTCATACTTCAATTTTGTGGATAACGCATTAGTCCCAACGTATAGATGCTCTACAACTCTCTGTTCTGACTGAAAGACAAGAAGGAGGACATTCACCCTGACCCACAGTTGAATCTCACGAAAGCTAGCGGGAGAGAGGCATTTGTCCGAATTCATAATGTGCTTGACTGGTGCCACTATTGAAATAAAAGCAGCTATTGCTGCACTCTGCATAACTGAAAACGCAGCAATTATCTGCGCCTCCATTGATTTCAGATATTGGTCATCAGAAGAAAGCTTTTGGTAGGCATGCAATAAAATTTCAACCCAGCACTTCCAAATTTCATTGGAACAATTGTCGTATAATGGACCACTTGATATCCCTTGAATAATGATCCTTATTAATCCACTCAATTCTTTGATAGCAGTACAAGTGTATATGTTATCCAGCACAAACTGTTGCAAACTTCTCCAATGGTTTGTTGTCAAATGTCCACATAGCTCAGTCGATGCCATCGAAATAGCAGAACATAAGACTGGAGTCTGAGATTTCGCATTGATGCAGCCATTGTGGTTGAGAATGTTGATTAATATGAATTCTGATAGCTGAATAGTTCCATCGTCGCAAGGAGAAATGCCAATCTTATCATCTAGTCTCAGAGATGCTTGAAATAATGAGGAAAGCAGCTGAAACATTGATCTGCACACAAGAGAGGTGACATCCTGATATGTATATATCAATTCAGTAATATCTTTGCAAACGTTTTTCATCATTTCTCTTTGAGAATCCATGCTTCGATGATCATCAGCATTCCCCTCGCCGTCACAAACGGAAGAGAAGAATATCTTGATATCGCAAATAGTCTTTCTTTGTAAGAATTCACTGGCATCACATGTATTCTCAGAACTAGTGCTCATCTCTATTTTCAAGCGTATTGTCGTGATGATTGCTGAGATGGCTTCCCACGGAGTCAAAGAATATGGCGGCAGCAGAAGCATTGCTCGCAAATGCATGGTTCTCTTTTCCTGGTCTGACAAATCAAACAACGTGTTCGTCGACTGCTGCAGAACCGATATTGTATCCTTTGTAAATATCATATAGTGTAGGACCAGGGCTTCATGAGATGACTGGATTAGCAATTTGCTATTTAACTGTCGACTTTCGTCAAGGGCTTCATTATTCAAGAGGCATCGATGTATCTTAGATCGGTCAAGGTGCTTTGCTGCAATCCACAGATCTTCGAGCCTATCATTCTCAGATGTTGGTCCTCCTCTCTCTGATGGCTGAACTGGCCTGACAGTTGATCTCGTCGCCATCTTGAAGAATTTGATCTCGCTTTTATTTTCTATTTTCATCGTTGCGTTCAGCATTCAGCAGCGATCACGATCACCGTATCACGTATCACCGTTCACCGTTCACCGTACCATCACCGGTCACCGCATCACGGATCATCAATGTCGTTGTAATAATGAAGAAAAATTGTCGTTGTCGTCGTTTCTGAAGGAAGAAAGAAGAAGGATAAAAAGGCTGTAAAAGGCCATACTATGACATGTTAATCATAATATAATGTATAATCAATAATCATTGACTTCTTTACCTACATAAACTCACTATTAGCTACGATACCTAAAGATATCTCTTCTCGATTCTCGAACGACCCCACCCACGATCCATCTCCCATCTGACTGGTGTTCGTTTCTACCAAACACTACACACTGCACGCTGCACGCATCCAGAAGCCAGAAGTAACCAATACTGAACCATCATAGCATTTGGGAATTGATTCCGGGTCGAACTGAATCATCATGAGTTCTTCTATGAGAAGATTAGGACAAACTTCAATCCTCCGCACAGAAAAAGGAGGTACAAAGACGAAGGGCAGGGATAGACGCTCTTGTTCCTTTTCTTGTCTAGATGAAAATACGCTCAACCATCAAAGGGTCAACCAGTCAGTGCTCACAAACGATTACTCATCTTGCACATCTCGCGACAGCGACTCAAACAATGGCTCAATACCAATTAAAAGGCATCGGCCGTTTTCCTTTTATCGAATAACCAGCGCGAACAGGAACACTTTTTCAAGCAAAGAAAGTTCTATTCCTATGAAACCTCCATGTTGTTTATCCAATAAGGCAGCTATGAACAGATACAAAAAAATTGTCAACTCAGCTGTTTGGAATTATCTAGTCATCGCATGCACGGTTGTGTTGCTGCTCGGCGGCTCAATCCAATGGTACTTCAAGTACGAGACCAAAACCTATTTCGATATTGTCTACATTGCCACCATGATCATCCTTCTTGTTGATATGTTCTTGACTGCACAAACAGAGAAGGATTACTTCAGGTGTTATTGGAACTCTTGGTCTGACTTTGCCTTTGGCAGTTTTATATTTTGCTTCGACTTCCTCAGTGTCATGACATTGCTGTATAGCATTTCTTACATTGATCCATGTTGGACAAACCCAACAATATTGACGATCCACGTTTCTGATATGGTTGCTCTCAACATGGATGATACTGTTGAGGGACCTTGGAGAATTGACTGGGCTATCATCGTAGCAGTTATGCTACGAATCACAAGAGTTGCACGATTTTTTGAGATCGCAGGTGTCCTGAACCTCTCGTCCAAAATATGTGATTTCTTTTGTCAGCTCACTGACAAAAGGAAGTTTCTGCCGTCAGTAAAAAGCTTTCTCCTGTGCGGTCGAAGAGATGGAACTAGAAATATGGGAATGCAACAGAATATCGGGATCGGTGATAAGGATGACATACGTTTTATAGGCTCACATGATGTTATAGCTGCCATTCAAATTCAAAGAGCATGGCGCAACTACTTTCACCACCATGAAACACAACTAGCAATAACCGAAAGAAACTACAATCAAAAACAGAAAGACCGCCTTGATCGATTGAAGAAACACTCCAGGCAAGCTTTTCGTGGTTCACGCACTAGGAAATGCGACACTAAATCTCCAGGAAGGCGTCGTTCACGAAGGATGAAAGCTTCACAGATTGGACTTGCCATGAATGTCATTGTGACGAAGCGTGTAGCGTATGGAATTGTTTTGGCAATGATTCTATCATCTACCTTCTCACCCCACGAGACTGAAATGTCAATGCCAAGCATCATGGTTTCTCTCCATGGTAGCATGATTCTACTGACAAAGAATGCAATGGAGAAGAGCGATCGGAGCATTTTTGACTCAGGCGCCGATTTTTTTGCCACCATTGCTTTCCAAACAACAGCTAAGAACCTTCTTTCGTTGACTCACTACGATGGTACCGGCGATTATTCCTTTGAAACGAATTTCACCAAATTGAACTTCAATGAAATCGATGAGGTATTGACAATAAATGTAGTTGACGGTAATTTTACAACGACAGGAATTTTCCACACGTATGGGACACAAAGGGCGATCGGAACCGCATCAATATTACTTTTAATATTTGAGATCCTTTTATGGTTCTTGTGTCTCCTATGTTTTGGAGCTCCAGTGACTACACTTGTGGTGGCACCTATTGAAAGAATGATTCGCCTTTTGAATATGTTAGTGCGAGATCCTCTTGGTTTTGACACCACAAAAAGATACAAACTCTTGGCATCGGAGGAAGACGAGCTCGCATCACGTACACAATTTACAAATGCAAATCTAAAAGGGATGGAAACCTCCTTTCTAATGAGTACAATACTGCGCATTGGTTCCCTTATGAAAGTTGGATTTGGCGCAGCAGGTGTGGAAATCATCCGTAGCAGTCTGGGTAAGAGTTCTGGATCGAGTATTGCTTTTCGAAATCATCACCGTGCGTCAACAGTGAGCTGCATCTTTTTATTTTGTGACATTCGCCAGTTCACCGATGCATCTGAATGCCTTCAGGAAGAAGTTTTCCTTTTCACAAATAAGATTGCGGAGGTGATACATTCAGTATGCCATTCTTTAGGTGGATTTGCGAACAAGAATATCGGAGACGCCTTCCTTCTCCACTGGAAATTGGAGGAATCAACCGATCAATCTTCAAGACTCGGTAGTTCGGGGTTAACTGCAGAAAAAAACCAGGCAGACAAGGCTTTATTGTCTGTAGTTCATATTTGTATTGCTTTGTGTAATGAGGAATTCTTCTTGGAAGATATAAGCGCAGATGCACAGAACGGACTCAAGGCAAAATTCGATAAGAGGCCCGGAAATTTAGTGCAGCTGGGCTTTGGCTTGCATGCTGGTAAGGCGGTTGAAGGCGCAATTGGTTCGCCAAGAAAGTTGGATGCAACATATCTTAGCAATGAAGTAGAGCTGGCCGAATTCTTAGAGTCTTCCACGAAAAAGTATGGTACATCAGTATTAATGTCTGGCACATTTTTCCGTCTACTTCATATCAGTAATCAACGGCGATGTAGACAAATCGACGAAGCTTTCTTTGAACAGGACTACGACCAAGATGATTTCTTTGACGTTCCAGAAGAAGAAAGCGAAAGTTTCATGCAAATATACACTTTCGATATTGATTTGGAGCCTATCCGCCATCTCAATGATAATGCCGACCTTGAGAGTGTGCACTCCTCAATTTCTGGGATTCCTGATGACGTCCTTAGCAATAGTATCAGCGGCAACAGCAGTTTGTTCAGCTCTTTCCGGAGGAAGAAATTTAGACCATTCGAGAATTCATCGTTTCACAGTATTCATATTGAAATGTCACTGGAGAACAATCCAATAACTCTGGAAAAGAAAGAGTTTAGTCTCCCCAAAGGAAAGATTCATTATCGTTCCTCTCTGTGGAAAGATGAACTCGTCACCTCTATTCGTCAGCGTTGCACCCACAAGTTCCTCGAAAAGTTCAAGACAGGATTTGATGCTTATTTGGAAGGGAATTGGGTCGTGGCGAAGAGTAACTTCGACTTTATGGTTAAAGTTTTTGACGACAAGCCATCGAAGATTCTTTTGCTAAAAATGGAACAAACGAACTATCGTCCGCCAAGAAATTTCAGGTACAGACTGGGTGTGGTCGTCGCAAATTAAGTATCACCGATTCGTCTTACCACCAATATACATATTCCTGAATTTGGAAACGAAACAAGGATGGCGTCCATTTTAACCCTTTATGATGCAAATCTGCTGATTGTTAATAATTCGATAAAATTGATAATTACAGACTGATGAGGAGTCATCATCGTTATCGATAGGAATGGGTATATGATTAGTTGCAGCACCAGTGAATTTTTAGTTTTAGATTGTTGTCATCCGTATCGCCAGAATCAATTGTGATGAATACATATGTATATAATCTTATTTTAAGAAAGATCTCATTTTTAATACAAGCACTTGAACTTTACCATATTCGTACGAATTGCTAATGTTCACTCGATATGTGCGAAATGTTGAATTTCGACCTCTAGCCATCGCTTGAACTGTTTTCCCAAGCAAAAAGTGTGCACATTCACATGATTGCCTTTATTTCTCACCGACAATCCAAGCATTGTGTTTTCTACAAAAAAGTGGTGCTCTTAATCAGATTGGATTCCTTCCAATCATTTTACTGAAATCATTCATCTTATTCATGTTTCCCCACTATTTGGACTTTGATTGTAGCCAGTTTGAATGACCGTCAAAGAAAAAAACGGTATGTTTCACTTTTTTACAGGAACTCATAAAATACAGTAGCATATACAGACTTGCTGTGGAATAGACATGAACGCCTCCATCAGCCTGACATCAACTGTCCGTAATGTGTGGATAGGAGATGAACATGCAATCGTTTCTTTCGAAGGATCATTGCCCTCAAATGTTGGTAATGCTACAAGCGCCAATGTATTCCTCTTCTGTTTTGCCCGAGACAGTTCCATCTTCATGTGTGCCCTTCCATCATCACTTAAGATTGGGAACTCTGCACATCCCTTTCTTATTTTCGATCAAAGTCCTCTGAACCCATTCGAACTCAAGGAAAAACATTCCAGCATACTTTGTTCATACCTTGCATCCTCAGGTGGTACTGTGAAAATGACAGTAAAACTTGACCTGACCTCGCTGCCAGATCATGTCAATGCGTTCAAGATGTGCCTTCAGCTCAAAGAAGAATATCGCACAGGCCCAAGACAGATTGGATTGTATTCAAATACCATCAAGTAAGTTGAGCATGATGACTGTAAATATCATATTTATAAATTGGTTTAATATCCTTAAGCCTGAAGTAACATTATCGATACTTGCACCCGTCCCTTTCTCTTCAAATAGCATATCAAAATTCAAGCTCTGCATTCAAACTCTCACATCATCATCGAATACACAAATGAACGGAAACAGTGAAAGTTTTGAATGGTTCTTCAAGCATGGGGGCGACAACAAATCCATTGACGTAATGATTCATCTGAAGGATTCCGAGGGAAGACACGTCAATGATTACCCAAGAGATATTCAGCTCTGTACAGAATTGGTGTACGAGGATGGAACGATGATTGTGGGTGGGTTTCAAAGGGTCCTGTCCTACCCGAAGAAGGGATCCGTGACATCCTCCAACGAGGTCTTCAGACGCATGCGACCCGAACCAGTTATCGATCAAGATACTGGTTCTGTTCATTTTGCTTTCCGTGTTGAGGAAGTTTCCACCAATCATAAACCACACATCGGATTCAAATTGAAAGTGTCCCCTGCAAGTGGTGACGATGCAGAATATAGTGATATCACTGGTAGTTTGATGAAGGAGACAATCATTGTTAAGTCCAGGCCATCCTACAAGTCTACGGGATTGAAAAGTACAAACGTCGGAGGACGCTCCACAATTCTTCAGAAAGCCATGGGAGGAATCCCTATTTATCTCAATGCAACTCCCACAGGAAAAGAAATTGAACTCAAAGATAGGAAAAAGAATGAACTCACTGCAGCAACACAGGAACAAGAGCAAGAATCGCTACCAGCCAAGAAACCGTTTAAAATCGACGAAGCCGAGCAACTCGTCCTCTTTCATCCGTCTGATACAAACTTGTTCTTTGCCAACAGAGCCGAAAAATGTCTTTCATGTAGACAGTATCTAAAAAGAGGACAAGCTCTAAACCCAATGGAACATAGATTGGACTGTCGTTTGTACATGACATTGTGCCAAACCTTGACAATTTATACCCGTACCACTGCCAACAGGATAACGGCTGGTCCCAATCCCAACGCGCACAATGATTCAATCGTGGATGCAAATGATCTCAAAAAGCCTGCAGTTGCAACAGCTTAAGCATTGCGCATAACGTACTGTCTCAATGGAATACAATCATAATCGCATTGCTCGGTTGGCCAAGAATGTCATGCATCTACGAGTTTGGCAAAGGTTCAAAAGGGGACGAAGAAGAACCACTCAGATGTTGTATTGGTTGTCCATTATCTCAAGCATCCACCAAATTGCCAAAATGCAGTATAAAGAAGATTTAAGCAATGCACGATAATCAACTTAAAATTGAATTTACACAATGTAATTGAAATTGTGACCCAGAGAATTTCACTGGTAGTAAAATACAGTACAATACATGGCATTTTAGTAGGGTACGTACTACTAATCACTATCATACTCGTTGTATGTCTCTTTGACACCACCTTTTCTTCCTCCGGCGTATCGAGTATTCATTTTGATCCCATTGATTCCTTTCTTTCCTTCTTGAAGTTCCGTTGGCATTTCCTTCCCTTCAGGGATATTGATCCCTCCATATGCTCCAAGCACCCATTCCAATGCTTCAGTACTAAAATCTTCAGTATCCCCCACTTCTCCGAATCCTCTAACATGATGAACAGCTTTCCTATCTTTGACAATGACAAGAGTGGGCATGACAACAATCCCAAGTTTATCAACAAGATACGAAGCGCCACTCCCAGTCATTCCATCCTCTGCACACTGATCAACATTAACCTTGATGAATCTCGTCTCCAAATGCTTCACTGCTAATTTTTCCAAATGCGAATGAAAGACATCGCAACTTCTCGTACTAGGTCTATGGAAATGAACAACCATTCTCGCACTATCCTTGGTAGCCTCAAAGAATTCCTTGGCGGTATCCGCACCGTGCTGTCCGTCACCAATCGAGGTATAGCTGCCATGCCCCATTGATCTCCATTTCTGCTTCTGTTCTTGACTTTTCTTCATTTGAAAGAGTCTTCGTTCTCGGAGGAGTTCGAGATCGGAATCGTTGGCGTCAAGGAGGGCATCGTAGCGATTGATTTCTTCGATGATTTGTTGTTCTTGGACTCTTGCGCTCTTGTCGAATTCCTTGGCGAGGGCTTGGCCGATCACTTGGTTTTTGTTTCCGAATCCTAGATCCATTGTTTGATTGCTTGTTGTGTTTTGCTGTGTTTTTGTTACTGTAGTCGTGGCACTCGAATGATATTATCAATCGTTCATCGACGTAATAAGAAGAAGTAGATAATAACAATTTACAATGTGAATGTGATCGTTGAAAATTAAAAAATGTAATTTTGAAAAATCGAATCATCATCCTACCATGTAGTAGCTAGAGAGGGAATAATTATCAAATATAGGTTAAGAGATCAGGATATTTTGTTCATGATGACCACTGCAGGAGGCAGGTCGAAGGAACGACGAACTACCAGGAACGCAAAAGTACAGGTGACGGGTGGTAATTAGTAATGAGGAAATAAGCGCATTCAACATTCATTCAACATTACACTCTAACCAGGTATGCCTTCACTACGAGCTCGCTAACTATCAAAATATCTACTTGAGAACAACAATGAAGACGGAGCAAGTCTTGGAACCCAATGAAGGGAAATGCGAGGAGCATCTTGGAATATCTTCATCTCGTAAAAGGCCAAGAAAGGGAATCAAATCCTCACAAAATACAACTGCAGATCCTTCAGGACAATCCACCGAAACGAATTTTAACTCCAGCACTATAGACATGGACACGAGCGGTGACATCGCTATAACACATGCATCAACATTAACATCAACTGACGCAGATATTCATAATATGAAGGAATCTGCATCTGAGCCACCCACAAATAGGCTCAAAGAACACCATATTGTGCGAATCAAGAAATTGAGACTTGAAGCAATCTTTCATCCAAAGTTTGACAATGAGCACCAAAATGATTTGCAGATTCGCAATAATATGCTTTCAAGGGTATCTTCCAACCAAGGATATCTTGAAGTGACCCTCAAACATTCAGGATCTCTCATGTTATGGTCTGGACATCAGAGATTCTACAGTAAAAACTCGACTCAAAATTTATTCACTGCCGTGGGTGAGATATTATTGAGGCAGCATTTCGCAAGGGCGTGGAATGGTGTTTCTCCTGACGTTGATGCTGCAAAAGATAAATTCAAGGAATGCAGTGACTATGTTGAGCAACATCGCTTGACACTTTCGTTCGAAGTCGTTCCTTCTATATTGGGACATCACGGAGATATACCTCAACGAGATTATTTGATTCTGATCGCTGTTGCTGATAAGAAACAGGAGAGATTCTACTCAACTGCGGAACTCACTGCCCTCGCACAGGAATTTCGATTGCCGCATAATGATGCATGGCTGTTCCGAAGTGCTAATGGGGTGAGGATATTATTTGATTTGTATCATTCGATCAGAGAGACTGGTCTGGCGAGTACCGTCATTCGATCAATGGACGATGCAGCTGATGGAGGGATTGTCAAGAGTATGTACCCCCACTCTGTATTTCAGGGAGATATATTAGAAGGAATTGTCATCCGGTACGTTTCGTATGATAATCGCAACGGAGGACCAGGGAGAGACACCAACAGCAGCCTTCGCGCAGGGGAATGTCTAGAACAAATGAAGAAGCTCTGCGAACACTCCGAAATTGTGCTCAAGATAGTGCCTCCTCAGAGGGAAATCGATTATAGTGAGAACCAAGAGGATGCTAGTGTGTGCAATATCAATCTTCGAAATCTAGAAGAGGAAGTAGACCTCGAGAATAGCCTAATGCGAGTATTGAGCAAAGATCATGGGTCGCATAGGAGATGCACCGTTCGCCTGGATAATAGAGATACAGGCATTGATTTGGAGGAGGTGTCAAACAATATTTTATCATCACCTGATGCCGATACAGAGTCAAGGCGTATTGCGCAATTAATTCAAACTGTGGCCAGTCTTAAACTTCGTATTTCTTACAAAATCTTTCAGGAAAAGGTTTCATCTTGTGATAATGAAGAATCAACGCGTATCATATGCGTTGTTCACGTGAACCATGACGAAGTATTTCAAAAGTACTCCAAGGCAACAAAGAACACAGATGCGATGGCACTCTATCGTGGATTCAGCTTTGAACTTATAACTGAAGAACAAGTTAAAGAGGAAGGCATGTGGTGCGCTGAGGAAGGCAAATCACTTAACCATGCTTTGGGGTCGGTGCATCTTAAAAGTGAGCCCGGCGTGGAGGAAGATGGGCTCATGCTCAAGATGAAGTTCTTGCCATATATGGTGCGAACTTTTATCTGTCGCAATGGGTTATCTATCATGGACAAATCAAGTGGAGCGTTTGAGAATTACTCCATAAATCAATTTACACGATGGAATATGTCTCAAAAAGCTTTTGAAAAGTGGATGCCCTTTTTCAGAGGATGGTCGTTATATTGCAATTCTCCTCCTTCCATCGCCTTGGATGGAAAGAAGCTCCCACCTCTTTCATCAAAATTATATCTTCATCACTACAATGAATTCAGCAAATTGTACGAGAATGGAGAATTTAAAGCTACCTTGACTGATGAACGAAATTTCCGTGGTGCAGTTATCCTCGTTGGATTAGAATTGAGCACTTTGGTTCCTCTAGCTAACATATTAAGGGACAAACTATCATGCTCCAAGATCATTGCCAATAGCAATACCTTATCACAAAATGATATGATAGGATCTATCCAGAGGGGTAGCGGTGGTGGTATTGTGTGCACAACAGAGATTAGAGATGGGATGAAAGCAATTAGAAATCTTGCCAAACGTTTTAAGAATGCCATTTACATCGTAATGGTAGGATGCTCCAACAACGAACTCGAGTCTTCCCTTCTCCAGTCACAAACTTGCGAAACTCGAAAGATTATTGGTATGACACAAGGGTGGAAAAAATGCAAATGTAATTTATTGCTCGAAATTCCAAAGAATGCTTTGTCCGAAACGCCTACGGACATGCTCAAAGATGAAAGTGTCACTGAACTTATTAATGCTTTGCAAGAGTCCTCAGACTCATTTGAGACCGATGAAAGGCCAGGCATGGTGGTTTTCTTTCCTGCAATTCCTGGATCAGGCAAATCAGAGCTATGCAATGATCTCACACCAAATATGATAGGAATTGCTAAAAACAGGAAGCTTCTAGTCAAAGAAGGAGATAAGATAAAAGGAAAATACTATTCTATTGTTCAGCAGCAGGCGCTAGATAACCCTGCGGCTGTCATTATCGCAGACAAGAATGTACCACCAGTTTCGTGGAATTCTATAAGCCACCTTTGCTCGCAAAGTCAATCTATGGCAGTTGCAGTCTTTCCAGAAAATGTGGGCGATACCCATGTTGGTGATGAGCCAATGCGCTTTGTCTATCCATTCAATCTTGAATATTTAGCTGTATGCTTGTCTCGTGTTCTTGGTAGAGCCCCAAACAGTCACAACGGAAAACTTGATTCAGCGACAGCCCTTGCGTGTATGATTGTTGTCAAATTTTTCTGCTTTTACCGCAACAAAACGAACAAAGGTCTAGAAAATGACCTACAATTTTTGGGAAAAGGGTTCAACAAGATCATACGAATCCCTTTTTTCAAAGACAAAGATCAAAAGTTGTCCGACGACCTTCGTCAGGTTCTGTCTGATGCAATCACTATGCAGAATTGCAACGATCTAAGGGTGCGGAAATCTAGTGACCAGGATGAAACTAAAATGGAAGAATTACTTCGTGCAGCAATAAAGAAAAACGAATCACTTCTAAGTACTCTCACTACCACAGTTGAAGTCTCCAAACAGTCATTTCAGTCACAGTTACGAGAAATGATTGGATCATTGGGGGAACATTTTACTGCGCGTTCAATTTCCAATGATGCGAATGTATCTAAAGCAATCAAAATCGTATCACTAGATGTTCCAGTGGAGACAGTGCGTTCAGCGCTGAAAATAGTATCCGAAGACTCCGAGGATATAAAACAATACTTGGCCAAACGCGACGAAGATATATGCAATGACGAGGACAATGTGAAGCAGGACAGATTCATAACCTCTACACATTGCACTTTCGCACACTCCTCTAAAACATCTCAATCAGATATGAAAGCTAGCTTCAACCACTTACTTGGAACGACAGTCGAGCTATCTGCGACTGCCCTTCTATACAGCGACACAATTGCAGCACTAAAGGTAGTGCTTCCCCCAACTAACACTGCCGAATCCAAATCCCCAATTCCTTCACCTCAAAATGAATTCGCCCACATTACTGTTTGGTGTGGTAAACATACCAAATCCAGCACTTCGAACCAGCTGCCGTGTAGCGTGGAAACCAGTGCAGCTACTATAGTGGAATTCAAGAATCCAGTGTCTATTAAGGGAGTATTCACCTTTTGGTACAATAATTGATTTCTTAAACATTTCTTTACTAGGTACCAATCTGAGTCTAAAGGTGCCATTTTCCATTTTCTTTATATTTTCAATACTCGGTAAACGAAGCACATCGAAGAGCTTCCATGCGATCGATAACTTCTCGCCCCACATATGCCTCCATTTTTTTATATGGTGGAGGAGAATCATTATTAGCCTTACCAGCAACAACCACGATTTTTTCTGCAGTATTGGGATCCAAAAACATCTTAATCATTTTCCACAGCACTGCAGCAGTGCGTGGCATAGGAAATAATAGACTTCTAGATAATCTCTCAGGAAAATTTCTCTCCGTAATTGATGTTACCTTTTTGATGAATGGTATTAGTTTGCCTGGTTTGGGATTAGCCCAACCGTGACCTCCCCTCACATCTATAACGACAACCATTTTTTCCAAATTATCTCTTCCCAGCTTTCTTTCAAGATAAAATGCAATGCACAATGCGAAAGTTGAGTCAGCTGCAATATGCGGATCCATCTGGGCCGGTAACAGATGAAGAATTCTATCTCCGCTACGATCTCGCAAGTGCTCATCTGATCCAGGTATTGTTAGAATTCTAGCTAATTGTGGCAACATTAAAGGAAGACTATCGACGTGCCCAGGATCATAGGATAATGCTTTATCAGATGCAAATCGCCAGTCCATTTCATCAAGAGTCAAATCCGAAGATGCACATGATTGAAAATCCTCGTCTTCTGATGGTAGTGGAGGAGAGGCAATTATATGATCCAACTCGTATTCTTCCCGCCATTCAAGATATTGCTTCAGTTGCTCATATGCTAGCTTGTATTTCCCCCCTTTGGCATTGAGAAACCGTTGCCTCTCTGCTTCTGTTGCTGCTGGGCAGTGCTTCTCTAATTTTTGTAAATCGCTCAATTGCTCATCAGGAACATCAAGCAAAGGGCTTCTTAAAGGCTGGAAAGTTCCGAATCCAAGCCCCGGCCCTTCCACATTAACAATTTCTCCTAAGCTTATGATTGGCTCTTCAGCTTTTGGAAATACATCCCTACTTTTATTGGACGAGAAATTCTTTATTTCATTGTCATGATATGATTCGTGGTGTTGATCTGGAGCAAGTGGTTGCGTCAGATCAGACTCCTCTAGCTTCCTTCGACAGCAATACGAAAAGCAACCCATGAATATGCAAATATGAATTTGAGACTATTATGATTGATCAGCCATCAGCCAGCAGGATAGGAGCTCGATGTGGAGGTGCAAACACAGAGGAATAAGAAGGCATAATTTGTTTTTCGATCTGTTTCGATCCTATTTTTGGCGAAGTGGTTTCTAAATAGCCTAATCCGGACCAGTTTTTGGTTTTTGATCTTTTTTGATGATGATGATGATGATGATGATGATTCGCCAGTTTTAATTATATCATCCTCTCTTAATCAGCCCCGACATTGACGCTCTCTAAAGATTGAGTACTATACTCTAAAGAATTGGAGACAAATTGCTGAAGTCCAACACGAATTAGATAACGAGTGCTATTAGCTCTACAGCACCTTAAAGAATCGAAATTAAGAACTTTGTTCGCCCTCTGTAAAAATTATCTCTACTGGTGGGGACAATCATACAAAAGGACTGTTTACATTATTTTGTACCAAGATGATTCATTATTCCATAGTCCCTTCTCCTGAAATATCATTGGTCCCAATATTAATCCTCCAAGCATTGAAGAGATTAAAACACTGACTGCATTGACTTGAGCATTGCTAAGTATATTCATGCCACATATATGATCAACTGCTTTTGGCGCACCTTCCCTTTCACAATAAATGAGTTTCTTTTCTTTATCATAAAAAGTAGCCTGTACTGTTGCTCCAAGCAGTGAATCCAAAACAGATCCAAACAATCCAATTATACTGCTGTAAATTATCATTTTGATCGGCTGTGTTTCGATCCCAGATAAATAGTCCATCATCAGCGTCCCTACGCCCACCAACATGCCACCAAACGCACTCCAAAAGCACCCAATAATTGTTACTGCTCCATTGGTCCCCGCAGGAACTCTTCTCCACGGAGCTGTCAAAAGAAAAGGGTCAGATTTAGCCAAAATGCCAAGTTCTGATGCAAGTGTATCAGCGAGGCATGTTGCATGATGGGCTATCACTGCACATGCTAGACTTGATTCATACTTGTAATGGTTGAAGTCTATCAGAATGAGAAATTATGAAAGGATAAGAGTTGCAAAGTATATTTGGACCGATGATAGATATTCGCTGTTGCAGAAAATGTCAGACACCAGTTGAAATGGACTTACCTATAGTTTTTTCTTCACCAAAGTAGACGGCATGAAAAAGAGACAATAAAACTGCAATTGCGCTACAGGCTAGAACTTGGCTCGGCCCTCGGACAGAAGACCTTCCAGCATCGCCGTCCTTTTTCATTTTCAACTCTTTTCCGTGTCTGGTTGCCATTGTACCTAACTGATAAAATATGAAAAGAACAAATCCTCGCAACCCACAAGCTATGCTCAAGAAGCCAACCATGAATGCCGTCGCAGCTCCTATTTGCGAGAGCGATTTTCGTTTGATTCCTCGGTGTGCGATGAAAGTAGCAGCTGAAACTCCTAAAATCAAGCATTCTGGGCTGAAAGGAATCATAATGCCTGAATTGATAGCAACAGTCTATGATTATTTGGGGTTACAATTGGAGTCAAGAGCTGTCAAGTGGCAAGAGTAAGTAGTGATAAGAAGTTTCAAAGTTGTTGTGAAAAACAAAATCAAGAGGAAACTGTTGACTTTTGTTGTGTCTTGTGCTGTCTTGTGCTGTCTTGTGTCGTTTCGCAGAAAACGCATAACCTATTGGTAAATAAATACAATGTTCATGTACAAAGCAAAATTTACTCATTTTAAAAAGTACACTAACGGCAACTGTAACGGTATCGGTGATCAAATCAAAATCTGTTTTTGTTGTTGCATCTGAAGTCATATCATATCATAAAGAACACAAACACACGCCAACACAAACAACGAGTCACGTTTCAAGTAGATGAAGCGAAATGAAATAGAGCCGGAAAGAAAGGTCAGGAATAGCAAATCATAAGTCATTGTTAGTTCTCTTTAAATAATCAACATTCGGTTCATGCTATCTTATATAATAGCTAGCTTTCTCTAGCTTTCAAGCAAGAATGCTGATATCCATCTCTTGAGAGCGGTGTCAGCAAGGTCGGATATTGTTCTATTGCTTTTGTACACCTTTGTGTGGGGAGCATCATCATGATCGTGGTCGCGTTCAGCAGATTGTGCTTCAGACCATGCCAAACCAATGAAAGCGATATTATCTTCCAGCGTATCAGCAGCCATTGGCTCTTGTTGTAAAAGGGAGTCAAACACAGAACTAATTTCTTCTGTTGGAACAACTTCAAAGAGGTTGTTATTGACCTCACCTCGGATTCCACCAGCAACCCCTCCTGGCGCTTTTTCCCATACTGAAATACCAGACACGACAAGAAAATCTTCAGCTCTAGCTTGCCCTATCGATATTGCATTCGAGGCGTCATCTGATGATACATTCCAAACTGATGATATGTCCATACCTAATGGTTCTCCAATGCCCTTGTCCTTCAGGGACTCATTGCAATGAAACCATAATAATACGTCTTCGTCACTTGCATCTGAAAAACGCCCCCCGTATCTCTCAGGCAGCTTGTAAAGGTTCCCACCTCCTATCCGTTCGTCGACGAAGTCAAATTGAACCGTTGTGGCGGTGGGTAAGTTCAAAATGACGCCCACCGACATCTCATCATCCTCTTGAACGACAAGGAGGATACATTTGTGATATTCTTGATCGCTAAGCAAAAATGGGTTATACTGTGTAGAAGCCGTCGATCGCAGAACACTTCCAACTCCAATTTCGGATCCAAACGAATTGGAACCTGAAGCTTTTGACATAAATTCGCTGATGACAACGTCTCCCTCGACGTCAGTGGGAAAGAGAAGACGCTCCTTTGTCCATTCCTTCAACATTAAATCGTTAAAATCATCTTCAGCAATACCGTCAATCTCATTTTGTCGACCAATCATTCTCATCAGTAACGACCAACTCTCTAATCCAGCATCAAGTATTCCTTCACTCGCACCATTTTTCTGCAGTTCCTCCAGAACCGTTCTCGAGTCAGCTGCCACCATGTACCACGATTCTTGATCGAGTTCTTCTCTTAGCTGACCAGCATCCCATCCACAATATCCTATGAATGTGAGAAAGTCATGCGCCTCTGCAACTCCTTTTTGTACAAGCAATCTAGCGCCTTCCAGTGTTGTCCACTATTCAATAATTCGCAAAATGAACTCTTTTGATTAGCTCAGCCTTAACTGTAGAATACAGCGTTTCGACAAGACTACTTACTTTTATACCTTTCATGATGATTTCAGATTCTTCATCGGCTTCTTTGCTATCTAAAAAATGTACACAAATTATCTCAGGATTGTCACTGAGGATTCCGCTCACTTCGCCACCAAACCATGTTTTCCATTGATTGTCCTCACTACTGCCATCTAACGGAGATCCATCAAAATTCACAAAGTCTTCATCTGAAAGTATAAGGTTTGACGGTCTGTTCAATATGATTCCTTTTGTAAAAATATTATCGTCATGCTCTATGGATTTAAAATGATGATGTTTTTATTATCATGAAACAATTAGAATGTGGATGCATAAAAAGTGCACAAAGGAATATAAAATCATAAATCCTTACCCAAGACAAGGATTATGCTTTTGTGGAAGTACTGCTGTGCCAATCCGCTCTCTGGATCAGAATCGCCTTCGTGATCTAGAGCGCGAGATAAGATGATGGACCCCTTCTCGATAGCCGTACCAGATTCGTATGCCCATGCGCCATCCACGATAGAACGTGAATCGTCAACGTTAGCCATCATTGTTGCTGAGGAATCAGAATCAGAATCTTGTCTGTAATTCATCACAAGCTTCGCTCTGAAATTTCGCCAATCCTCCTCGGTATCATCTGCTTGACTGCGTATTCTAGTTCTCACGTGCGAAGTAGGCACAGCAGTGCTTATCAAATAATGAGGGCTGAAACCCATGGCCAAGGTCGGCAACAAAGCCAATCCCAGACATTTATGGTGTAGCATCATTGCACTCTTTTGAACAATGCCTTTTCTTTGCACTATATTCAAGTTCCTTCCAGCGCGATTGATGAGATAGCTATCAAGAGGAGGAGGGGTGAAGACGTCTTATTGATGTCTCAAATTTTGAATTCAAGCAAGAAAGATTTTGCGAGACAAAAGTTAAACTTGCAGTGGAAACTATGATGATAGTGGAAACCAACCAGAATAGCAGATATTTTTGGAAAGAGAAGAGAACTAAAGGAGGAGAAACTTCCTATTTTTGCTCTCACCTTGCTCTCACATTATTATTAATCAATAGCACGAACCATGAACACTTTCCTTGGTCGTTGACTCATTGTTGTAAATTGCATGATTGATTCATTAATACCTCTCCTTTGTTCCTGGTTTGATCAGTTCTTATTGTTTTAATGTTCGTTAGACGCATGAACAAGCTTTTCTCCATTACATCCAGCAGGAATAGCGGTTGAGCCCGTGAAAGGAGTATGCTTCGGAGGCATGGGTCGCCCTCCTCTAACAATAAGCGCATCGCCACGAAGAGGCCAAACTCTGAACCATACTTTTCCAACGACAAGGGCACTCGGTACGGATCCATAATTTCTACTATCTGCACTATTAGTAGAATTGTCCCCTTCCACCCAGAGATGACTGTCAGGCACAATTTCCAAAGTCGACTCGTTCAAAAAAGCTACGCTGCTATCCTCGACATCAGTTCCATTTGTATTTTCAAATTTTTTAAGCAAGTCTCGGTGCTCTCCGGAAGAGAACTTTGGTCGCAATATCAAATCACCTGGCAAGCCAAGAACTCTTTTACAGACAGTCCCTTCTCTCTCTGGATGTTCGACAACTATTACATCGCCAACGTTAATACCACTAGTTAATCTTGATATTCTTTGCGATAACGACGAGAGCTTCTTGTGGTTTGCATGATTTGCTTCTAGTGGCTTTCGTCTGAACCAAGTCGGTGCATACACCTCTTTACCCTTGCTATTTGCGAGAAATATTTTGTGTTCTTGCTTTTCCCATTCCTTTTGTCTTGATCGGTTATCCTTCGCCCTCTTCTCTCCATTGCTACCTCCATCAATACCATACATACGGTGCGACATTTTTTCAATTACAATTATTTCTCCAAGAGAGTTGATTGTTGGTAACATACTGGGGCCTTCGCAGCGAGTGAGGTCAACTGAAAATATCGGGATGATGTCAGAAACAGTAGTGAAATTTGTGCGCTTTGTTCATCATAATGATGAAATTACTAACCTCCATATTCAGTTACAACGTACAAGATTCCAAATGCAGCTAAACCTCTGCTAACCAAAATAGAAACCTCTACAACAACATGATTCAAGTCAGATGAAACTTGCTTTGCTGCAGCATCTGGAGCGGCTATTTTTGAAGAGATTTTCTTTGTACCGCTTGAAAAGGAAGCGCTGTCAAAGTTGAAGATTGCTTTCCTTTTTGGTATAAACGCATTGAATAAAATTTGAAGCCTATTCATTTCAGAATCGGTTTTCGAAGAATCGAATGTAAGATGTAAGGTGTTGAACAAACTTGAAAGAGATGAAGATGATGTGAGTAGTTTCAGATTTTTGGTTCACGCAGCACGCAGGTCAGGTCCACGAGCCAAATATTTTTTCATCGCGCAAAAAGCTAGAGCGATCAACCAACCAAACCACCAACCTATAAACTAACTACTAGTTAGAGTGCCTACAGGTGATTTTTTCTCTCTCTCTCTAGCTAGCATATGCAAAAACTGTGGAATTCCACTCCCAAATAGTCATGTTCTACGTGGATAATAAAACCATTTGTTGGGTAGGTAGATTGTTACCATGTTCATTTGGGACATTGTATCACGCAAGCTAGTGTCTATTCTACTTGTGGCCTCAAATGAGGCACCAGCCTCAATTGAGGCAGG